>JAEEGL016641572.1_pt1 | contig 48786 bp, 33 predicted proteins | sample 9134231 | NCBI WGS metagenome assembly JAEEGL01 (sample SAMN16246548, study PRJNA631951) | gut metagenome | biome: gut microbiome; feature: rumen; material: fiber-attached | host: Bos | place: Iran: Karaj | collected 2018-10 | reverse complement strand
CGAGAAGAAGGTCGCCAAGAACGGCAAGCCTTTCTTCAACCTGAAGGCTTCCAACGGCCAGGTCATCGGCGCCAGCCAGATGTATGCCTCCGAGAAGACCATGCTCGCCGGCATCGAGTCCGTCAAGAAGAACGCTCCCGACGCCCCCGTGGTGGAAGAGTAATCTCCGTCGGAAAGACAAAGGGCCTGTTGGATTTCTCCAGCCGGCCCTTTTTTCTATAGTTCTTCTATTTCAGGGATTTCCAGTACAGGAAGCTCCGGCACCGGGACCGGTTCCAGTTCTATCCGGAGCGGATCTCCCGGATTCTTTCTGGCGAAGGCATAGGACTGGCCGACGCCGACGACGGTATTGTCGCTCTCGGACACGGCTTTCCTCGCGTCGATTACCACTCCCTTCATCAGGAACTCCATCTCGGTTTTCTGCAACTCACGTCCGGCGGCGTCCAGCTTCTGCTGAAGGGCCGGCAGCCGGGCCTCCTGCTGCCTGATCTCTTCGGCGAGGTTGACCCTCTGCCAGTCCATCGAGGCACTGTATCGAGCCCTGAGTGCATCCAGCTCACGGTTATGCTGGGCAATGGTGTCCCGCAGGGCACGCACGTTCGCGATCTTCTCCATGTAGAGGCGGGTGTTCTCGTCGGCCTGCCCGAGGGACATGGCGTCGCTGTTATCCACCTTCTTCAGGTTCAGCGAGGGCCTCAGGGCGCAGAGGCGCCACAGGTCCGAGGCGCTGCCCACGACCTTGCGGACCGGAAGCTGCTCGTACTCGAGCACGTAGATGTACACGCTGTCGCGGGAGCACTCCCTGTTGGAGGCGAAAAGCGAATACTTGCCGTCTTCGGTGTTTATGAACAGGAAATCGTCGAAGGGAGAATTATACGGGAATCCCATGTTCTCGGGGACGCCCCATTCTCCCGTCTCGGGGTCGCGGTTGCTGACGTAGATGTCATATCCTCCCATGCCGTACAGGCCTTTGGAAGCGAAGAAAAGCTGGTTCCCGCAGACGGTCGGGTAAATCTCGTCTTCCGAGGAAGAGAAGGCTGCGGGAAGCCTTGACGGGCGGGTCCAGAAGGCGTCCTTCTTCCTGCTCGAAAAGAGGTCCCGGGAGCCGTCTTCCCCGGTGGCGGAGAATACCACCTCGCGGGTGAAATCAGGCATGTACAGGGCCCTGGCGAACTTGCCTCCGTCCTTGTCCAGGACATTGGGACAAGCCCTCCACGAGCGGTCCCTCAGGGGGTAGTAGAGGAAGAACTCCTCCAGCGGGAACTTCTGCCTGGCCACGACCTTCGGGGTGGCGCAGTAATCCATCATCGCAAGGGCGTTGCCGCAGCGCGTCAGCTCGGCCTGGATCGCGGCCCGGCGGACGGAATCGGTGCACAGAGAAAGCGCCTTCTCGTATGAGTTCTGGGCCTCTTCGAAATCGTATTCTTCAGTGTAGAGCCAGCCCTGGCGGATGTGGTCCTCGATGTCGATGGCCGTGATGGAAACCTTCGATCCGCGGAAGATGGAAGAATCCACCTTGATCGCGAGCAGCGAGTCCATGATGGCGTCCATCTTCGGGTCGATGGACTTCAGTCCGCCGTTCCCAGGCCTGCTCCTGGAGGCCTCACGCAGGGAATCCACCTTCGCCTTCATCTTCTCCGCCGTGGTCTGTGCGCCCACGGGGAAAGCGGTCACGGCGAGGGCAGCGACAGCCGGAAGAAGTATGCGTAGGACCTTTTTCATCCTGCTCTATAGATGCATGAAAGTCTGCAAAAGTAAGAAATAAGTGTCAGAAAATGTATTTCTTGGAAAAAAAGTGTAAATTTGCACCCCTTATAGAAATAGGTAAGAAACTTTTAAAACTATAATCGATATGCAAAGCAAAGGTGCAATCAGACTTGTGGCGATCTTGCTTGTTATAGCCTGCATCTGGCAGCTCTCCTTCACGGCCGTGACCGGAATCCAGGAGAAAAAGGCTGCCAAGTATGCGGAAAAGGCGGCCGAAGCCGTCATGCAGAGCGCTGCATTCCAGAAGGTCGCGCAGGCCGACCAGGCGTACTATCTCGATTCCATCCGCAAGGAGCAGAACCGCTGGTACACCGATTCAATCTCATCCGAGAAAGTTTATTTCGGCTATACGTTCAAGGACGTGAAGGCCAAGGAGATCAACCTCGGACTCGACCTCAAGGGCGGTATGAACGTCATGCTCCAGGTCCAGCTCGAAGACCTCGTCAAGGCCCTCGCCGGCGGCAACCAGAGCCCCGAGTTCCTTCAGGCCCTTTCCCTGGCCAAGGAACGCAACGTGACCGGACAGGGCGGATTCATCAACCAGTTCGCCGATGCATGGAAGGAAGTTTCCAACGGCATGAAGCTCGCCCAGATCTTCGGAACCTATGAGATGCGCGACCGCATCAAGCCCGAATCCACCGACGAAGAGGTCATCGCCGTGATCCGCTCCGAGGCCGAAAGCGCCATCGCGAACTCCTTCAACGTGCTGCGCAACCGTATCGACCGTTTCGGCGTGACCCAGCCTTCCATCCAGAAGATAGGCAACAGCGGAAGGATCCTCGTCGAACTTCCCGGCGTGAAGGAGCCCGAGCGTGTCCGCAAACTCCTCCAGGGAACCGCTTCCCTCGAGTTCTGGACAACCTTCGACAACTCCGAGATCTATCCTTACCTCGCCGAGGCCAACCGTGTGCTCGCCCAGATTGCTACCGTTGAGGAAGAAGTCGCAGCCGAGCCCGCGAAGACCGGTGACATCGTATCCGAAGAGCTCCAGCAGCAGAGCGGCGACGACGCCGACCTCGCCGCCTACAGGAAGGCCAATCCCCTGTTCGCGGTGCTGCAGCCTTCCCAGGCCCGCGGCAACGCCTGCATAGGTTACGCCAACGGCGGTGACACCGCGAGGGTCAACAGGCTCCTTGCCGACGTCCACGTCGCCGACATCTTCCCCGCCGAGTTCCGTCCCATGTGGTCGGTCAAGCCCAGCGAGTACGTCGGCAACGGCAACGTCTATGAGCTGATCGCCATCAAGGCCTCTTCCCGCGACGGCAAGGCTCCCCTCGACGGCGGAGTCGTCACCGACGCCCGCGTGGACTACAACAGCCAGAGGGGCGGCGAACCCGGCGTCTCCATGACCATGAACGCCGAGGGCGCCAACATCTGGGCCCGCCTGACCAAGGAGAACATCGGAAAGCAGGTCGCCATCGTCCTCGACGGCACCGTCTATTCCTATCCTACCGTCCAGACCGAGATCACCGGAGGCTCCTCCTCGATCACCGGCCACTTCACCGTCGACGAGGCCACCGACCTTACCAACGTCCTGAAGTCCGGTAAGCTGCCCGCCCCTGCGACCATCGTCCAGGAGCAGGTCGTAGGTCCTTCCCTCGGTGCCGAGTCCATCCGCAGCGGTCTGATCTCCTTCGTGATAGCGTTCATCCTCGTGCTGCTCTACATGCTCTTCTTCTACCGTGGAGCAGGTCTTGCGGCCGACCTCGCGCTGCTCACGAACGTCGTCCTGCTGTTCGGCACCCTGGCCAGCTTCGGCGCCGTCCTGACCCTGCCCGGTATCGCCGGTCTGGTCCTGACCCTCGGTATGGCAGTTGACGCGAACGTCATCATCTATGAGCGCATCAAGGAAGAACTCAAGGCCGGCAAGGGCCTCAGCAAGGCCATCCACGACGGATACGCCAACGCCTATTCCGCCATCATCGACGGCCAGGTGACCACCCTGCTGACCGGTCTCGTGCTGTTCTTCTTCGGATCCGGTCCGATCAAGGGCTTCGCCACGACCCTCATCATCGGTATCATCACTTCCGTACTGACCTCCATCTTCATCACCCGCCTCGTCTTCGAGGACCGCGTGAAGAGGGGCAAGAACATCACCTTCGAGAACAAGGCCACCGCGAACTTCCTCAAGAACACGAAGGTGGACTTCATCGGCGCCCGCAAGATATCCTACATCGTCTCCGGCGCCCTGATCCTCATCGCCATCGGCTCCATCGCCATCAAGGGCTTCACCTATGGTGTCGACTTCACCGGCGGCCGCACCTATGTCGTGCGCTTTGACAAGCCCGTCACAGCAGAGGAGATCCGCTCCGCCGTGGGCGACGTCTTCAATGCGGCCGATCCCGAGTCTTCCGTCGAGGTCAAGCAGTTCGGCGGCGAGAGCCAGATGAAGATCACCACCTCCTACAAGGTCAAGGACGAGTCCTCCGCGGTCGATACCGAGATCGAGGGCATGCTCTTCGACGCCTTGAAGGGATTCTTCGTGGCCGACATGACCCAGGCCGACTTCGTCTCGACCCTGGACAACCCGAACGGTATCATATCCTCCGACAAGGTCGGCGCTTCGATAGCCAGCGACATCCAGCGCAGCGCAGTGATCTCCGTCATCCTGGCCCTGCTGATCATCTTCGCGTACATCGCGTGGAGGTTCAAGGGCTGGAACTGGGGTCTGGGCGGCGTCGTCTCCCTGACGCACACCGCAATCATCATCATCGGCTTCTTCTCCCTGTTCAGCGGGATCCTGCCGTTCAACCTCGATGTGGACCAGACCTTCATCGCGGCCATCCTGACGATCATCGGTTACGCCATCAACGACAACGTGGTTATCTTCGACCGTATCCGTGAGAACCTGACCCTGCATCCGAACGACGACTTCAAGGAGATGGTCAACAAGTCCCTCAACCAGACCCTGACCCGTACGGTGAACACCTCCGTATCCACCCTCCTCCCGATGCTCGCGATCGCGATCTTCGGCGGCGAGTCGATCAGGGGACTGTCCGTGGCCCTGTGCCTCGGTATCCTTATCGGAACTTACGCTTCCATCATGATCGGCACCCCGATCATGTTCGACAGTACCATCGCTTCCCTCAAGCGCAAGGCTGCGAAGAAGTAATACGTCTTTGATATGATGAAGAGCGTTCCCGGCTTTCGTCGGGAACGTTTTTCTTTTCCGGGGTTGTCATATATTGAAAATATGGTTAAATTTGCTTGATACTGCGAAACGGAATCAATAAACCATATTAAATATGAAACTGACCGACATCCTTTCCAAAGATTTCAATCCCGCCGAGTGGGAAGCTAAGGGCTACCAGCTCCCGAAGTACGACATCGCAGCCGTTGCTAAAAAGACGCATGAGGCTCCTACATGGGTCCATTTCGGTGGAGGAAACATCTTCCGCGCCTTCCCTGCTGCCATCCTCAACGATGCCCTGAACAGCGGCAAGTACGACCGCGGCGTTATCGTGGCCGAAAGTTTCGACTACGAGATCATCGACAAGGCCTACCGTCCGTACAAGAACCTGGCCCTGCTCGTCAGCCTCCAGTCCGACGGCAACATCGAAAAGAAAGTTATCGCGTCCGTTACCGAGAGCCTCAAGGCCGACTATCAGTTCGGAGAGGACTGGGCCCGTCTCGCCGAGATTTTCCGCGCCCCTAGCCTTCAGATGGTGACCTTCACCATCACCGAGAAGGGCTACGGAGTCGCTCCCGCCGACCTCGAAAGGGGCCTCAAGCCCGTCTTTGCGATGGGCAAGGTCTGCGCCCTAATGCTCGAGCGCTACAACGCCGGTGCCCTGCCCCTGACCCTGCAGAGCACGGACAACTGCTCGCACAACGGGGACAAGGTCAAGGCCGGTGTCCTCGCATACGCCGAAAGGTGGGTTGCCGACGGCCTCGTGCCCGAAGGCTTCCTCGCATACCTCAAGGATGAAACCAAGGTCACCTACCCCTGGTCCATGATCGACAAGATCACCCCGCGCCCGCACGAGAAGGTGCAGCAGATGCTCGCCGCCGACGGATTCGAGGACAACAACACTATCATCACCGAGAAGAAGACCTTCACGGCTCCGTTCGTGAACGCCGAGGAAGTGCAGTACCTCGTTGTCGAGGACCACTACACCAACGGCCGTCCCCCGCTCGAGCTCGGCGGCGCCCTCTACACCACCCGTGAGACCGTGGACAAGGTCGAGACCATGAAGGTCACGACCTGCCTGAACCCCCTGCACACTGCGATGTCGATCTACGGCTGCATGCTCGGCTACACCCTTATCTCCGCCGAAATGGCAGATCAGGACCTCCGCGCCTTCGTGCAGAAGCTTGGCTACATCGAGGCCATGCCCGTGGTCACCGATCCCGGCATCCTGAACCCTTACGAGTTCATCGGCACCGTGATCAACAAGAGGCTTCCGAACCCCTTCATGCCCGACGCTCCGCAGAGGATCGCGACCGACACTTCCCAGAAACTGGCCATTCGCTTCGGCGAGACCATGAAGAAGTACATCGCCCGCGGCCTTGACAAGAGCAACCTCGTCCTCATCCCCCTGACCCTCGCCGGCTACGCCCGCTACCTCAAGGGCCTCGACGACGAGTGCAAGCCCTTCGAGCCCTCGACCGACCCGCTGCTCGCCGAGCTGCAGGCCATAGTCGCTCCCCTCGAAGTCGGCAAGAAGGACCAGGACTACAGCTGCCTGAAGGCCCTCTACAGCCGCAAGGACGTCTTCGGTGTGGACCTCTACGAAGCCGGCCTCGGCGAGAAGATTGAAGGCATGGTGAAGGAACTCTACGCCGGCAAGGGCGCCGTCCGCGCCACCCTGCACAAATACGTCACCGCGAGGTAGGTTTCCTGCTGCCCCGACGGTGATTGCCGGATTACGGCGCCGTGGCAGATAAACGGCTGATTAGCAGCAAATAAAGCATTGTCGCTTCCATCGAATTCGATGGAAGCGACTCTATTTAAGTGGCTACTGCGAAGGAACTTATCTGCCACGAAACATAGGCCGCATGTCGCTCCCGGCGTCCAAAAGTGGCCAACCCGCAAAACACATCTGCCGCCCGTGGCAATCACCAAACCCGCAAAACACCCCTGCCGTCCTCGGCGATCGCCCAACCCGCAAAACACCTGCGCGCTTGGGGTGCGGCAGGGGCTATCAAAAGGGGGATGCCGCGCGCACATCGAGACATTTTCCTCCAATCGGCGCGCCATAGGTGCCACAGAACACTTCTGGGCAAGGTTCAGCGCGCAGGTGTTTGTCAGGTTGGACGCCCGGAATCCCGGCCTTAAGGATGTTCATTTCGCGTGCACTTGCCCGTGGAGACTAATTAACTACCACTCTTTACGATAGGTAGTAATTTGTATTTAGTCAAGATATTCACCCTGATGCGCTGCCATGCTTGGGAAGAGTATGCGCGTTTTACACTAATTTCGTCTTCTGTTCAAGGGCATTTGAAGGGTGTCTCTGGCACTCCGGAGCGGAATAATTTTGTTGGAGTGAATTGAAAAACATTTAGTTTTTAAATTGTTAACATTGTTTTTATTCAAAAAAATACTACATTGCGAAAAAATAAGTGTCTATGAAACATTATCCGATTCTTTTCGTTTTGTTCGCGGCGGTGTATCTTTTAAGTAGTTGCGAGAAAACAGATGTCAGCGTACCAGGAGTTTTCGCAGAGTCAAATTCATCGTTTGATTCTTTTGTGCCTGTAAATCTAATAATGAAAAACATTCAGAGGTTTCATTCCTTTTCAAGAGGTGAAGCGAACGATGGAGTTACAATAGAGCCTATCCTTGGAGAAGATAGAGACACCTTAATGTATATACTCAATTTCGGAAGAGGGGATGGATGGAAGATTATATCTGCTGATTCCCGGACTCCAGCTATAATTGCTGAAGGTGAAAATGGATATTTTTCTCTTGAAGAAGGGAGCGGAGGTCTCAGGTTTTGGATTGAAGGTGTCAAAGATGTTATGGCTGAAATAAGACATTCAAATAACAATGCTTTATCTTTTTCCGAGCAAGAGATATCTGCAAATATTTCATTTTGGGAGGGAGACTCTCCTAAAGGAAATGTACCGACGCCAGGCTTTGATGATGAAGGAGGCCAATGGTATGCCCATACTGAATCAGAAGAAATTACAACAAGGACTCAGGATCATATGGTTCCAAAATGGGTTCAAGGAGCGCCATATAACAGGTTCTGTCCGTATAAAAGAGACTTAAGCGAAAGAGCACCTGCTGGATGTGTTGCGGTTGCCGCCTCTCAAGTATTGTGTTTCCTGCATGATACTTTAGGCGTCGCTTCAACCATATGTAGCAACGGCTATTGTTATGGAGATATAGACAATTATAACCAAGGGTTTACAGATCCAGACTCAACAGTTTGGAGCCAGATGAGCAAAGAAAACCGTAGTCCCAATGACCCTTCCGTGGCTGAAGCACTCCTTATCGGTCAAGTAGGACAAGTTGTTAATATGCACTTTGACTACAATTTTTTAAATGGTAAGTATTTCTCATGGGCTCTACCTTCCAATATAAGAACGCACTTGTTTAACATGTATGGTATATCATGTTCTCATGGCAATTATAATTCAAATGCGGTGAAGAGTTCTTTATATGACGGTATGCCAGTTATAATATCGGCATCAGATCTCCTTATTCCGGTTGACGGTGAGATTCATTGCTTTGTCATAGACGGATATAAGGAGACATATATCAAATATTCTACTCATCATTATTGGCATCCGGATAATCCGGACGCCCCTGGTAATCCGGAATTGACTCACCCAAGTTATTATACGTATTCATATACTACACCTGATATTTCCGCTATAAAAATCAATTGGGGCTGGAGGGATCAATGGTTTACTCCTCCTGTTAATGACGGGTGGTATTCTTTGACAGGAGACTGGTTGATCGATACCGGTGCAACTTGGAATCAGAATCGCCAGATGATTTATGGGTACACTATAGAATAATAAATTCATATGGCCAAATATACATGTTTTCTTCTTTTTGTTTTGACATGTCTGGTAACGATTTCTTCATGTGACGGAGGTCCTTCCGGTTTTTTGCATACTTCTGATCATTATTATTTTATCCCCGGAGAATTTGTCGCACCAGGCAAAATTCTTATATCAACAGAGGATTATTCAGGCCTCGATAATAGACTCGGTCATCATTATGATTACGCCGTTTCACTGGGCCTGTCCCTTGAAAAAGCAGTAGAAGGGGGCTTGAGGCATGTAAAAAGGGAGATCAATTCTGAATACTATTATTTGTTTCCGCAAGAGGCATATTCTCCATATGGAAATAACGCCAGTCTTGTAAAGATGCTTAATGAGCAGGAATTATTCAGAGTAGTCGATGCTATATGTGCATTGACAAAGGTCAAACTGGTTCATGTCAGCACTGTGTTTTGTACAGGGGAAATGCATATAACGGCGGACAAGGAGTTTGCTGGAAGAGGCAAAGGGACCGATATCTCATCCTTGTTTGTCTTTGATTCAGATAATTATCAACTGATGTTCGACGGAGATATGTGGAATCCGATTCTGACATCAGGAGACAGGTCGGTCGATTCGTCCTTTTCCTCCGGAAAATCTTTCCCGGGAGGGAAGCTGCGATTACTGAAATCTGACGGATATGAGTTTTTTGACGATGAAGTCACTTTGACGTTGACGGTTCCTGTGAGAAGGGTGCTTTATCTGACATGGCTGAATGAATTGATCGATAATCCGGAAGCTCCGATGCCGTATCAGGACGAAGTAATGACGACGACGGTGAAACTGAAGAAGAATATTCGGATAAAATAAGATGCCTATGAAAAAGATACTATGTTTATTGTCTTTATGCCTTCTTTCTCTTACGGCACATGCGCAAGAACGTTTTTCTTACACTGCTGAAGTAGTTGCAGGTGTTGGTATATCCCGGGGGCCAATAGCATTCGTAACACCCCAGTTTGTTGCCCGGTACGATCTCGGCAATGGTTTCAGGGTTGGTGCTGGAGCAGGGGCCAGGGTGGGATTGCCTTGCGAACAGTATATAACCACGAACGGGACTTTTGATAGGCGCTCTTTCTGCGGGGAACTTGACATTCCGGTATTTCTTCGCCTGGACTATTGTATGGAGAGGCTTTATGCAGGCATAGATGCAGGATATGCCATAGGCGTGTTCTCCATCTTCGGAGCTCCGAAGGAACCTTGCTACAGTGGTTTTTTCGTAGAACCGCACATCGGATTGAGGCTTGGGAAAACCCGCGGTTTGGCGTTCGGAGTCATAATGCAGCAGAGCATTGTTTATAACAGCGTCCATACAAATACGTCCGAGTCCTCTGCACAAACCGTAACTAGGCAGGAGTTGCTTACTCCTGCCATCACCCTCCGGTACATATCCCGCTTCTGAAGAGAAGCCTCCGGACTGACGGGACATACTTTGGCGATGTGACAGAAAAAGGGGTTAATCAAAAACATATTATGAAATCACTCTTCAGTAGGCAAATGATACGTACTATTACCCTATCTTTGATTCTATTAATGACAGGCGTATTCTGTTTTTCTTGCAAGAAGGATAACAGTAGTGACGGAATACCTGCCAGGTATTGTTATTCAGGAGAGCAAAGAGAGAAGGGCTTTTGGATTAGGCTTGTTATATACGGAGACGAAGATCTTCCAGCCGAAGTATATACATATATTTCTTATGACAAGGATGGATTCTATCGTGATGCTGACAGCGAAACATTATCTTTCAATAAGACGGAAGAGGGTTTTACTTTATCAGATCTTAAAACAGGCGAGGTCCGTTATACTGCCGTAGGTATGGAAGGAGATGCGCCTTTCTTCAGGAAGATGAAACTCTCCTGGAATCATTCTCCCGGCCCGGTCTGGGAAGAGTATGCGGAGGAGAGAGGCTGGGAGTCGGAGATGGTCATAACCCGGGAAGCGGAACTTTGCGTTATCCGTTATTGAATCGTAACAAAAGTTTTCAACAATCTTGCCCGGCCCCTTTCGGAGGTCGGGCGATTTGCGTATATGAAATATAATTCCTTTCTTTGTCATAAAACTAACAGCCATGAAAAAAGTGTTTGTCCTTCTTGTTTTATCAAGTTTATGCTCTTGCTCTCTTCGAGATGATTTTTCAAGCAATCCAGAAGGTTATCCCGCCACTAGGCTGGATCAGGAGTTATTGGGTTTAAACCAAAGAACCATTTCTTCATCGAATCTTGTAACTCTTCCTAACGGAGTAGTTGTAGAGAAGATAAATGACAATTTGTTCCGTAGAGAATGGGATATGCTATTTGACTCTACAACCGTGAAGATACTTGGGGAAGTTCCTTCTCGTTCCTGCGTGACAAAAACGACGAGTCTGTATTGGCCATATGGCGAAGTGTATTATGAGTATGATACAAATCTTCCAGATACTGCATATATCAGGCAGGCTATGAATCTTATTTCGTCAAATACAAGCATAGTATTCAAAGCAAAAAAACCGTCTACAACAAATTATGTTCATTTTAAATATGATTCTGGCGTAAACAACTCCTATTTAGGAAAAGTTGGGGGGCGGCAAGATATCCGGCTCGCGGAATATCACAAGTATGGTGTTGTAGCACATGAGATTCTGCATGCCTTAGGTTTCGTTCATGAACAGAATCGCCCGGATAGGGATTCTTATATAATTGTCTACGAGGCGAATATAGATCCCCAGTATGCTTTTCAATTTCAGAAACTCTCATCATCCTTTTATTCTACTTTTCTGCCTTTTGATTTTGATTCAATTATGCTATATGGATCTTCGCAGGGTGCTATTGACAGTTCTTTACCTACGATGACAGATTTGTCCGGGATTCCTTTTACGGAACAGAGATACTATCTGTCAGGTCAAGACATTGCCGGTATTGAAGCAGTATATGGACCCCCGTATCATCGTCTTGAAACGACTGTGAATTATGTCGTGCAGAATTATGCCCAAGGAATAACGGAAATCTATGAGGAGGATTTAACAACGAGAATAGCATTTTATGCTGATAAGAGTTGCACGATTCCTTTAGCGACCACTTATCCTCGGGATATTACGTTAACTGAGTACCATACGGTCGTCAACAACTATAGTAATCCTGAAACGTACGTTCAATCCCAGACAATTACTGTCCCTGCAGGAACTACATATTACTATTATAACACACATTATAGAAACCTTCAGTGGTACTATAACTCAGATTGTTATCAGCAAAGCACCTATTATTATGAAATCACTCCTCAGCAGGCAAGCGATACGTATTATTAGGCTTTTGTTTATCCTTCCGGCGATTGCGCTTTCCTTAATTTCTTGTTCGGGAGAGTCGTCAAAGGATGGTGGAAATATACGTCCGATTCTTTGGTCCGGCGTACAAATCGAACGCGGGTTCTTCATAAATGTTTTTATCTATGAAGCAGAGGGTCGAGCCGAGGTGGTGAATGGGGTTGGAGAACCGTATGAATTGCGGTACCGCATCGGAGATAAGGAGACACTGTCTTATTCAAAGACTGAAGATGGGTTCGTGTTGATGGACAATGAAACAAAAGCCGTTCTTTATACGGCTGTTTTCATTGAGCCTTTCCATTGGAAGATGAAACTCTCCTGGAATCATTCTCCCGGCCCGGTCTGGGAAGAGTATGCGGAGGAAAGAGGGTGGGAGAAAGAAATTATAATAGAATATCTGAGAGAGGATGATCTGGATGATATTCGTGATTTTTGGACCTGACAGTATAACTCAGATTGTTATCAGCAAAGCACCTATTATTATGAAATCACTCCTCAGCAGGCAAGCGATACGTATTATTAGCCTTTTGTTTATCCTTCCGGCGATTGCGCTTTCCTTGATTTCTTGTTCGGGAGAGTCGGAAAAGGAGGGCGGAGATATAGTTCCGGTTCATTGGTCCGGCGTACAAATCGAAAGCGGGTTCTTCATACATGTTTTTATCTATGAAGCAGAGGGTCGTGCCGTGGTGGTAAATGGTGCTTTGGAGAACCGCAGTGGAGACACGGAGACCCTTTCTTATTCAAAGACTGACAACGGTTTTGTACTGTGCGACAATGAAACAAAAGCCGTTCTTTATACTGCTGTCTTCATTGATTCTTTCCATTGGAAGATGAAACTCTTCTGGAATCATTCTCCCGGCCCGGTCTGGGAAGAGTATGCGGAGGAAAGAGGCTGGGAGTCGGAAATGGTCATAACTCGAGAGTCGGAGCCTGACGACATCCGTTATTGAATCGTAACAAAAGTTTTCAACAATCTTGCCCGGCCCCTTTCGGAGGTCGGGCGATTTGCGTATATTTGTTATCCCAACAAAGACACTATGGCTTTCGTACATCTTCACGTCCATACCCAGTACTCTATCCTCGACGGGCTTTCCTCGATAAAGAAGCTCTTCGAGAGGGCGAAGGAGCTCGGCATGCCCGCCCTGGCCATCACGGACCACGGCAACATGTACGGCGTGAAGGAGTTCATGACGCTGGCGAAAAAGACGCCGGAAGTCAAGCCCATCATCGGATGCGAGGTCTATGTCACCCGCCATTATGACCATAAGCTCAAGGACGGCTCGCACCGCTCCTACTACCACCTCATCCTCCTCGCGAAGAACTACGAAGGGTACAAGAACCTCATGAAGATAGTCTCCACGGGGCACATCGAGGGGATGTACTACAAGCCTAGGGTCTCGCACGAGGTGATCGAAAAGTACCACGAAAACCTCATCTGCTGCTCCGCCTGCCTCGCCGGAGAAATCCCCAAGGCCATCGTGGCCGGGGACATGGACGCCGCGCGCAAGGCCATAGAGTGGCACAAGAGCGTCTTCGGCGAAGACTACTACCTCGAAGTGATGCTCCACAAGACGGAAGTCGAGGGGCTTCCCGCCGAGAGCTACGCCAAGGTTCGCGAGGTCTATGAGCAGCAGAAGATATCCAACGAAGGCATCTTCGCCCTGGCAAGCGAGATGGGGGTCAAGGTGGTCGCGACGAACGACGTCCACTTCATCCGCAAGGAAGACGGCCCTGTCCACGACAGGCTGATCTGCCTGACGACGAACTCCGACGTCGACGATCCGAAGCGCCTGCGCTACACCCAGCAGGAATACCTGAAGAGCGAAGAGGAGATGGCGGCCCTGTTCCCGGACCATCCGGAAGTCCTCGCCACGAGCCTCGAGATTGCGGACAAGATAGAAAAGTACTCCATCGACCGCCCGCACGTCCTCCCGAAATACGAGATCGACAAGGACTTCCTCTCCCGCATCGACGGCGAGATGGAAAAGTACGCCGAAGTCATCGAGGAAGGCAAGTACAGCATCGAAAAGGACAAGAACACCGGGGAAGTCAGCAAGACCTACCGAGGGGACGAATTCTGCCATTCCGTGGCCTATCTCTGTCACCTGACCTACGAAGGGGCGCGAAAGCGCTATGGGGAGACCCTGAACGACGAACAGAAGGAAAGGATTGACTTCGAGCTGAAGACCATCAGCCGCATGGGATTCCCGGACTACTTCCTCATTGTCCAGGACTACATAGTCGCCCAGCGCAACGAAGGATATCTCGTCGGTCCCGGGCGAGGCTCCGCGGCCGGTTCCGTCGTCGCTTACTGCCTCGGAATCACGAACCTCGACCCCATACGGTACAACCTCCTGTTCGAGCGTTTCCTCAATCCGGACCGTATCAGCATGCCTGATATAGACGTGGACTTCGAGAACCTCGTCAAGGCGCACGAATACGTCGAGAACCGCTATGGAGCGGACCATGTCTCGAGGGTCATCACCTTCGGCACCATGCTCGCCAAGGGGGCCATCAAGGACGTCGCCCGAATCAGCAAACTCCCCATAGACGAGTCCAACCGCCTCTCGAAGATGGTTCCCGACCGCCTCAGCGAGATGGTCGAGAAGGAATACCCCTACAACCCCAAGCTGGACGAGCTGAAGCCGAGGTTCAAGGCCATCGAAAAGGAAGTCGAGATCGACGATCCGGACCATCCCGGGGAAAAGATCACGGTCAAGAAGAGCTTCCAGAAGGGCATGGAAGAGACCGACGTGAAGATCACGCTGAAGAACTGCTACCGCCTCGTGCCGGAGTTCAGGGCCGAGTTCGAGAAGGAAGGCAACGACCTTGTCAAGGAAGTGCTGACCTACGCCCAGCAGCTCGAGGGATGCATACGACAGGTCGGAGTGCACGCCTGCGCGACCATCATCGGCCGCGGCAACCTGACGGACTACATCCCCATCTGCCTGTCGAAGGATAAGGACACGGGAAAGGACGTCTGGACCTCACAGTACGACGGCCACTACATCGAGGACGTCGGGATGCTCAAGATGGACTTCCTGGGCCTGATCACCCTGCAGATCATAAAGGAGTGCCAGAAGAACATCAAGATACGCTGGGGCCGCGAATTCGACATCGAGGGCATCCCCATCGACGACAAGGAAGTCTATGAACTCTACGGCCGCGGCGACACCACGAGCGTGTTCCAGTTCGAATCCACCGGGATGCGGGAATGGCTGCAAAAACTCCACCCCGAGCGCTTCGAGGACCTGATTGCAATGAACGCCCTCTACCGTCCGGGCCCGATGGACTACATTCCCGACTTCGTCGAGCGCAAGCAGGGCCGCCAGGCCATCGAATACGACCTTCCCGAGATGGAGAAGTTCCTTTCCGAAACCTACGGGATCACGGTCTACCAGGAGCAGGTCATGCAGCTGAGCCGCGAACTCGCGTCCTTCACCAAGGGCGAGGCCGACAAGCTCCGCAAGGCCATGGGAAAGAAACAGATCGCCGTGATGCAGGAGCTCAAGGAAAAGTTCATGCGCAACGGCATCGCAAACGGCCATCCCGAAAAGACCCTCGACAAGATATGGAAGGACTGGGAAAAGTTCGCCCAGTACGCTTTCAACAAGTCCCACGCGACCTGCTACGCCTGGGTCAGCTACCAGACAGCCTGGCTGAAGTGCCACTACACGGCCGAGTTCCTCGCCGCCAACCTTTCCTGCAACCTCTCCGACATGGGAGAGCTGAAGAAGGTCATGGCCGACTGCAAGCTCCATAAGATAAAGGTCCTCAATCCGGACGTCAACGAGAGCGTTTCCTACTTCACCGTGAACAAGGAAGGGAACATCCGCTTCGGCCTCGGCGGCCTCAAGGGCTTCGGGGACAACGTCGTCGAGTTCGTCCTTTCCGAACGGGAAGCGAACGGCCCGTTCGCGGATGTCTGGGACTTCATGGAAAGGCTTGCCGGCAAGATCAACCGCCGCGCTCTCGAGACCCTCGTCTATGCCGGGGCCTTCGACTCGTTCGGATACAAGCGTTCGCAGTTCTTCCGTCCCGGCGCGGACGGGGACCTCTTCATCGATGAGATCGTCCGCTATGCCGACCTCTACAAGAACGACACGGTGGACTCCGCGACCTCCCTCTTCGGGGAGATGGAAGAGATGAAGCCCGTGCGTCCGGCGATGCCGGATCCGCCCGCAGAAGAGGACGCGCTCGGCTATCTACAGAAGGAAAAAGAGTTCTGCGGGATGTATCTCAGCTCCCATCCGCTGGACCGGTATTCAGTCGAGATCGAGAATTTCACGAACTGCGAGCTGGCGGATATCGCAAGCCTTGTAGCCAAGTCCGAGGAGGAGAAAGTAAACCGGAAGGTTTATGTCTCCGGGATGATCACGGAAGTCAACAACGTCACTACACGCAGCGGCCAGCCGGGCTGCAAGGTCACTCTCGAGGACTACAGCGGGAACTACGAACTCTCCCTCTACGGGAAGGACTACGAGTCCTATATCGGGTACATGAAACTCCATGAGAACCTCTTCATCGAGGCGGAAATCAAGGAGCGCTACAAACTCAAACCCGAGGAAATCGCCCAGGGCAAGCCGGCCCCGCCGTATGCCTTCCGACTGAAGAAAATAAGCCTGCTAGGGAACATCGCCGCCGACTACATCACCGGGATCAACGTGAAACTGACGACCCCGATGCTGAATCCCGATTTCAGGAAGAGGCTGGCGAGAACGATAAGGGACAACAAGGGCGGTACCCCGCTGATGATAGTCCTCTTCGACCCGGAGACCCGCTACAACGTCGAATTCCGCTCGAACAAGTACCAGGTCGCCGTCAACCAGGACCTGCTTGCGGCCCTTGTCGAACTCGGGCTCAACTGGGAAATCCAGAAAAAGAATCTGGCCTGAGGACTACTTCCAGCCCTGGGCCGTGACCGGCATCTCCACTCCGGTGGGGAGGACCAGGCAGACGCCGGCGTCGGGCTGCGCCAGATGGCCTATGATATCGAAAGACTGGAAATCCCTTCTGAACTGCTCCATCTGCAGGATGGGAACAGTGAACAGCAGCTGGCAGTCCTCCCCTCCGTTCATGGCCGCCGATACCGGATCTATGTCCAGTTCCTTTCCGAGTGCGAATGAATTGCCCTCGAAGGGAATCTTGTCCGCATAGACCTTTACTCCGAGACCGAGGTCGCGTCCGAGGCTCAGCAGCGCGTCCGCAAGCCCGTGGGACAGGAACCGTCCCGCCGTCGGGATGATTCCGGCGTCCTCCAGCAGGGTGGGAACCCTTGCGGGAAGTTCCGGCTTGAGATATGCCCCTACCAGCATTCTGTTCTTCTCCAGACGGTCCGAAGCAGGACTTCCGTTCCCTTCGAATCGCTCTTTCTCGCTTTCGAGCAGTTGCTGCCCGAGATAGGCCGCGCCCAGCCTCCCCGAGACGCAGAGCAGGTCCTTCGACGCCGGGGCCTTGCGTCCCTTTGAGACTGCGGCACTGACGCTTCCCGCGGCGCTGACGCTGACGGCGAGCCCGTTCCGCGAAGGGATGAGATCCAGCCCGAAGGTCGTATAGCCGTGCTCCGAAGCCGCTGCGACGGCTCCTTCCCAGATCTGGCGCACCTGCGGGTAGTCCAGCTTCGCCGAGACTCCGAGGGTCATTTCGAGGGCCGCCGGCCTTGCCATCGCGGCGTACAGTTCGCCCGTAACTGCCGTGACCGCCTTGTAGCCCAGGTGCTTCAGCGGGAAATACACGAGGTCGAAATCCGTTCCCTCGAGCATCAGGCGGGAGCGGCTGACGGCGCTCTCTCCCTCCGCTTTCCTGAAGGCGGGTTCGGCGAAAGCCTTGAATGGAGTTCCTTCGTAAAGCGAACGTATTGCCTCGACTTTTCCGAGGTCTGCGAATGTCTGGTCTGCCATCGTATCTTCTTTGTATCGGCGCAAAAGTAACATTTTTTCTTTATTTTTGCCTTATGAAAAAGACCCTCTTCATACTTGCGGCCGCCTTGGCCGTGCTTCCGGTCGGAAAGGTCGGGGCGAAGGCGCCATCCCAGATAAAGGTTATTTCCTACAATATACGCACGGCAAAGGCCAACGACGGTCCAAATTCCTGGATTTACCGCGCTCCGGCCTCGCCTATGATGATCCTGGACCGCAAGCCGGATGTCTTCGGGCTGCAGGAAGCGCTTGCCGAGCAGGCGCAGTTCATGCTCCAGTGCCTTCCCGGGTACAAGTACGTCGGAGTCGGACGCGACGACGGCCGCAAGGGCGGCGAAATAATGGCGATCTTCTACAACAAGAAGACGGTCTCGATGCTGAAATGGGGCACATGGTGGCTTTCCGAGACCCCGAAGAAGCCCTCCAAGGGCTGGGACGCCGCATGCTTCCGCACTGCGACATGGGCTCTCATGAAGGAGAAAGGCAGCGGGAACAAGTTCATATATGTCAACACCCATCTCGACCATAAGGGAAGCGTCGCGAGGGAAAAAGGCCTTGGGGTCATCCTGGACAAGATAGCGGAACTGAACAAGGGCGGACTACCCGTCATCGTGACGGGAGATTTCAACATGAAGCCGGGCGAGGCTCCGATGGAGAAGATAAACGCCGCGATGAGGAACACCCGCACGACAGCGGTCGTGACGGATAATGAAGGTACTTTCACCGGCTGGGGAAAGACATCGCAGATCATAGACTATATCTTCTACGACGGTTTCAGCAGCTGCGTCCGCTACGAAACCGTGAAGAAACCCTATCTCGAAAGGACCTTCATTTCCGACCATTTCCCCATCGAGGCGGTGTTGGTTTTCTGAGCGATGCCCTCGTACCTCCAGATAGAGAACATATCCAAGTCCTACGGGCCCAAAGTCCTGTTCGACCGCATCTCCTTCAACATAAACGAAGGAGACAAGGTCGCGCTGATAGCGCCCAACGGCACCGGCAAGACCTCGCTCCTGCGCATCCTCGCCGGCAAGGACTCGTCCGATTCCGGCGGCTCGGTCAAATTCCTCAGGCAAATACGCATAGCCTTCCTCGAGCAGGACTTCGACTTCGATCCGGAGGCGACTGTCGATGCATCCGTGCGGCGTTTTACCGACGGCCTGTCGGAGGAAGCGTTGCAGGATTATGAACTCAGGATCCGCCGCTTCCTCTCGGAATTCGGGCTGGATCCGGAACAGAAGATGGGCGAGCTTTCCGGCGGCGAAGTCAAGCGCGTGGCCCTTGTCGAAGTGCTCGCGCAGGATGCGGATTTCCTCATCCTCGACGAGCCCACGAACCATCTGGACCTCGATGCGATCGAATACCTGGAAGGGGCCCTGAAGCGCAGCCGCTGCACCCTTTTCATGGTCACCCACGACCGCTACTTCCTCGACCGCGTCTGCAACACCGTGATGGAAATGGACCACGGCGCCGTCTACGTGTACAAAGGGGATTACGAGAACTTCCTCGAAAAGAGGGACGAAAGGATAGCCCTCTACAACGCGGAGACGGACAAGGTCCGGAACGTGCTGCGCCGGGAACTGGAATGGATGCATGCGACGCCCTGCGCCCGCAGCGGCAAGGCCAAATACCGCAAGCAGGCATTCTGGGACCTCAAGGAGCGCTCGGAGCAGGTCTATGTGCAGCGCCAGGTGGACATGGGCACGGTCCAGGCCGGCTCCCGCCTCGGAAACAAGGTCATAGACTGCATGGGTGCGGGATTCAGATACGGGGACACGTGGTACCTGCGGGGCTTCGACTACAAGTTCCAGCGGGGCGAAAGGGTCGGAATCGTCGGTCCGAACGGGGTCGGGAAGACCACCTTCCTCGACCTTCTCACAGGGACGCTCGAGCCCACGGAAGGCCGCATCGAGCGCAGCACTACCCTGAACATAGGATACTACCGGCAGGAAGGCATGGCCTTCAAGGAAGGGGAGACTGTCATGGACATAGTTCCGGACCGGTCCCTGCTTGGCCGTTTCCTCTTTCCTGCGGACATGTGGAACACCCGCGTGGAAAAGCTCTCCGGAGGGGAAAGGCGGCGCCTGTACCTTCTCACGGTCCTTCTGAAAAACCCCAACCTGCTTATCCTGGACGAGCCCACGAACGACCTCGACATAGTGACCCTGAACATCCTCGAGGAGTATCTTCTGGAGTTCAAGGGCAGCCTCGTGGTCGTCACGCACGACAGGCACTTCCTGGACCGCATAGCCGACCACCTGCTGGTCTTCACCGGAGGCGGAGCCGTCAAGGACTTCATTGGCGGGTACACTGAATACAGGACTTTCCTGAAGGACCTTGAATCCTCAAAGAAGCCTGCGGTCAGGGAAGAACCGCGGGAGCGCGTCCGGCCTGAGGCTCCCCAAAAGCTCCGCCTCAGCTACAAGGAGCAGCAGGAACTCTCGGCCCTGGAAAGGGACATGGAGGCGCTCAACGCCGAAAAGGCGGAGCTGGAAGCATTCCTCTCGTCAGGCTCCGGAGACTACGATGCCATACGCCGCGCTTCAGAACGATACTCGCAAATCAAGGAAGAATTGGATGGAAAAGAGCTAAGGTGGCTCGAATTGTCAGTTTAGTTTTGCTTTTTAAGCAAGATAGGCTTATCTTTGCAGCCCCTTAAGCAAAAACAATAAATTCTATTCAATTTTATAATGAAAAATTATTTCGATCTTAAAGGCCAAGTGGCCGTCGTGACCGGTGCTTCGACCGGACTCGGACTCCAGATGGCCAAGGCCTTTGCCAACCAGGGCGCGAACCTCGTCCTTCTGGCCCGCCGCCAGAACCTCCTTGATGAAAACGCGAAGGCTATCTCCGCCGAATTCGGGGTTGAGGTACTGCCCTTCGCCTGCGACATCACCGACACCGAGAAGGTAAAGGCTGCCGTGAAGGCGACCATGGACCGCTTCGGCAGGGTTGACATCCTTGTCAACAACGCCGGCACCGGAGCCGTCGCTCCCGCCGAGGAAATCACTGACGAGCAGTTCAACCACGAGATGAGCATCGACATGTTCGGTACGTTCATCTGCGCCCGCGAGTTCGGAAAGGAGATGATCAAAGCAAAATACGGACGCATCATCAACATCGCTTCGATGTACGGCCTGGTCGGCAACCTCATCGTCGGCAGCGCTCCCTACCATGCAGCCAAGGGCGGTGTCGTCAACATGACCCGCGCCCTCGCCGCCGAATGGGGCAAGTACGGCATCACCGTCAACAGCATCTGCCCGGGTTACTTCTACACCGACCTGACCACCGCCACCCTGGATTCCGACTTCTTCCAGGACATCGCGAAGAGGAACATCCCCATGTCCCGCTATGGCAAGGAAGGAGAACTCGACTCTTGCGCCCTCTTCCTGGCATCTCCCGCCAGCACCTACGTCACCGGCCAGAACATCGCCGTCGACGGAGGCTACACCTGCGTGTAAGGTCTTGACCCGTGGGGGTCAAGTGCTTATATATTAATGTTATGAATGTTTGACTACCCCTCGTTGCGAGAGGTAGTCTTTCATTTATCTTCAAGACAGCCTGCGGTTTGTCCTCCATGGTAAAAATCCTTATATTTGTGGATATGAAAAGGATTGCCATACTAACCACAGCGTTGTGCCTTGCTGCCTGTACCGCCGGCGAGCCTTTGTACAAGAATCCCGACGCCTCCGTTGAAAAGAGGGTCGAAGATCTGCTGAAGAGGATGACCCTCGAGGAAAAGGTCGGGCAGATGAACCAGTACACCGGCCTTGCCCACATCCGCAAGACGGAAGAAAGGCGCAACAAGGGAAAGGACCTCTCGAAGAGCGACAGTTACTCCTTCTACAAGGATTTCCCGGCCGACACCCTTGAAGCGTGGACGAGGAGGGGCCTGGTGGGCTCCTTCCTGCATGTCTATACCCTTGAGGAAGCGAACCACCTGCAGGAGCTTGCGATGTCCTCGCGCCTCGGGATCCCCATCATTTTCGGGATCGACGCGGTGCACGGGAACGCCTTCTGCCCGGACAACACGATATATCCCACCGCGATAGGCCTCGCCTCCACCTTCGACAGGGACCTGGTCGGGCAGATAAGCCGCCAGACGGCGCTCGAGATGCGCTCCATGAACATGCACTGGACCTTCGCCCCCGGGGTGGACATCTCCCGCGATCCGAGATGGGGCCGCTGCGGCGAGACCTTCGGTGAGGACCCGTACCTCGTCGGGGAAATGGGAGTCGCCTCGGTCAGGGGCCTCCAGGGCGAACTCGGCCCGACGGGAGTACTGACCACGATAAAGCACCTTGTCGGCGGCGGGCAGAGCGTGAACGGGGCCAATGCCGGACCCACGGACATAAGCGAGCAGACTCTCGAGGATATCTTCCTGCCTCCGTACAAGAAGGCCGTCGAAGCCGGGGCCCTCGGCCTCATGCCTGCCCACAACGACATCAACGGCATTCCCTGCCACGGCAACAAGCCCCTGATCGAAGGGCGCGTCCGCGGGCAGTGGGGCTTCAGCGGAATAGTCGTCAGTGACTGGATGGACGTCGAGAGGATGGCCACGGGCCACAAATACGCCGAAGACCGCAAGGATGCCTACGCGAAGGCCATCGATGCCGGACTGGACATCCACATGCACGGACCTGAATGGCAGAAAGACGTCTGCGAACTCGTGCGTGAAGGCAGGGTCAGCGAGAAGCGGATAGACGCGTCCGTGCGCCGCATCCTCGCCCTGAAATTCCGTCTCGGCCTGTTCGAGCAGCCCTTCGCCGATTCCGCGAAGACCTTCGAAGTGCGTCTCAATCCCGAGCACAGGGAAACGGCGCTCAAGGCCGCCCGCGAGAGCATCGTGCTGCTTAAAAACGACGGCATCCTGCCTCTGGACCCTGCCAGATACCGCCGTGTGCTCGTAACAGGCATCAATTCCGATAGCCACAACATAGACGGGGACTGGTCCGCCATTCCGAGGCCGGAGAACGTCACGACCATACTCGAGGGCCTCAGGGAGGTCTCACCCGGGACGCAGTTCGTCTGGTCGGAGCAGGGCCTCAGGCCCGGGGACATGAAGCCGGAATACATCGAGGATGCCGCGCGCAAGGCCCGTGGATGCGACCTCGTGATCTTCGTCGGCGGCGACTTCATGAACAGGGACCTCGGCGGCCTGACGGGCGGCGAGAACCATGACCGTGCGGACATCAGCCTCCCCGGCCTGCAGAACGAACTCTTCGAGCGGCTGGCGGCAGCCGGAAAGCCCATCGTCACGGTCGTCGTCTCCGGCCGGCCTCTCGGCGTGGAAAGGCAGGATGCGGCGAGCCGGGCCGTGCTGAACGCATGGGAGCCTGGGATGTACGGCGGACAGGCCCTCGCCGAGATACTCTACGGCAAGGTCAACCCTTCCGGAAAGCTTGCGATGACGATGATCCGCAACTCGTACCAGACAGTGCTGACGTACAACCACAAGCCCATGCACTACTTCCACCGCTACATCGACCAGCCCTCCGATCCCCTCTATCCTTTTGGCCACGGACTCAGCTATACTGAATTCAAATACTCCCACCTGACCCTCTCGGACGATGCCATCGGGCCGGACGGGCAGCTGACGGTAAGCGTCGATGTCTCCAACTCGGGCAAGCTCCCCGGGGACGAGGTCGTGCAACTCTACATCACCGACCTTGTCTCCTCCAGGACGCGTCCCGTGAAGGAACTCAAGGGCTTCGAAAGGGTGAGCCTCGAGCCCGGGCAGACGCGTACCGTGACCTTCAGCCTCGCCCCTGAAGATCTCGCATTCTTCTCCGGAGCCGGGCGGCATGAGGCCGAGAAAGGCGAATTCAAGGTCTGGGTCGGGCCTTCCAGCGCGGACAAGACCCTGCTGACAAAGAAATTCAATTTGATATGAAACGTATAATTATTTCTGCAGTCCTCCTGCTTGCCGGAATGCAGGCCGCCTTTGCCTGGGGCGGGAAAGGACATGCCACCGTTGCCGCCCTTGCCGAGAGACACCTGACTCCTGAAGCCAGACAGGCCGTCACGGCGCTGCTGGGCTGTTCCATAGTCGATGAGGCCTCCTGGATGGACAAGCACCGCAAGGACAAGGAATACGCCTATACAGGCAGCTACCACTGCATGGCCATGAACCATGACGGAGTGTACGACCCTTCCTGGCGCATGGCGACCGGGGGAGACTGCGTGACGGGCCTCACATTCGCGGAATACAGCCTGAGGAACGCCGGAAAGCTGCATCTGACCGACTCCGCCAAGGTATTCCATATCCGGATAATGGTCCATATCCTCGGAGACATGCACTGCCTCTGCCATGCCTACGTCATGCCCGAAAGGAACCATTGGAAATGCAGTTTCGGAGGGGAAACCTTCCGCTACCATGCCTTCATAGACTATCTCCCGGACCGTCTCTTCCCGGAGATGGAGCCTTCCGATATCGCAGCGAAACTCGACAACTGGAAGCCCGCGCGCATACGCAAGGCCTGCAAGGGCACTTTCGAACAGTGGGCACAGGAATGCTGCGACCGCGACCAGGTGATCTACGAAGTCAATCCATACGGCACCAAGGTGCTCGACCCAGACTCGGTGGAAAAACTCCGCCCTGCGGCTGAAGAAGCCATGCAGGTTGCCGGATACCGTCTCGCCATGCTGCTCAATAAATGCTTCGGAAACAAATGAGAATAAGACTTTTAATATCCTGCCTTGTGGCGTCGCTGGCTGTTTCCGGCTGCAGCTTGAAGATGCAGAAAGAGAACGTCCCGGTTCTCCAGATATCAAAAAACAGTATAGAGGCCACACGGGAAGCGGTGACGGAAAAGATAACCGTGACTTCAAACAGGGCCTGGCATATCGAGGCCTCGGCTCCTGTCTCATGGCTCTCGGTGGCGCCGGAAACGGGCGGGGATGAGCAGGAGGAGGCCGTCGGCGTTGAAATCACCATCGAAATCGAAGCCAACGGAAGCATTTCTTCCCGCGAGTGCGTCCTGCGCATAGTCCCGGAAGACACGGCGCTGCCCGTGGCTTCGGTAAAAGTATCTCAGGAAGGGAATCCGGATGCCCTCGTTCCTTCCACCGTGGAACTGTCCCTGCCGGCGAAAGACGCATCATGGTACTGCGATCCCGCCGTGTTCAGCTCCCTCGGCAGCAACCCTTCGAAGGCGAACAAGGATCATGGGAAGCGCAAGATAACCGTCAAGGCGCAGAAGCCCTGGACAGTCTCTGTTTCCCCTGAGACCACCGCGGCCGGGGTCGTCCTGGACAAGACCTCAGGCGCAGCCGGAGAGGGCGAAATCAGTCTCACGGTCGGGCCCAACACGGATTTCGACAGCCGCAAGAAAGTCGTCATCGAGGTATGTTCCGAAGGAGAATTACCGGCAAAGATCGAGCTGAGCCAGGAGAAGGCCTCGATCCTCACCCTTGAATTCCGCTCCATGGACCGCAGCTCGGCCGTATGGGCGTTCGAGGAAACGCCGAATACCGATGCGACCAAGAACAGCGGTACAGGGACACTTACCGTTGCCGGATACAGTTTCGGATGGAAGGCGACGACGACCTGCATGTTCGAGCCGGGAACCAATTTCGGCTGGCGTGTAGGCCGGGGCATCGGCGACTATGTCGAATTCCCGGCTATCGAAGGCCGCAAACTCGTCAAGGTCCATGTGATCGATGCCAATGCGGGAGGCGTCTGCGCGGTGCAGACTGCCGACGGCGCGACGGTCGAAGGCGGCACCTTTGCTGATTACAAGAACACGGCGAAGACTACGGGAGCTGTCTACAATCTTTCCGGAACCGCAGCAGGAACGGCCTACCGCCTTGTCGCCACGGCCAACGGAACACTTCGTCTGACCCATATTGAACTGACTTATGAATAAAAAGGCATTCATATCGCTTCTTGCGTCCGTTTCTCTTTTCGCCATGGTCTCCGGCTGCACGGAGAAGGAGGCAAAGAAGGATAATCCCAGGGAGAAGCTTACGTTTGAGTCATCCCTTGCCGTGGACGGCAATCCGGCATCATGGATCGGCGGAGAAAAGGTTTCCATCTGCAACGGCAGTGCGGGCGGAGTAACGACACTCGTCCCTGCGGGATCCGGGAAATGGACCGGATCGGTCGTGGCGTCCAACATGTATTATGCGGTTTATCCTCTTTCCAGGATTGTCCGCTGGATGGATGATGCCACATTCCGCACTGAATGCCCGTCCCTGCAGGTTGCGTCCGCTCCGGGACTCGCTCCGGAGGCCGGTGTTTTCACCGCGAGGACGCCCTCTGACGAGAAGAAATTGGATTTCAGGCCGGTATTCGCGATGGTACGCTTCGCCGTGGAGAGTACGAGCCCGCTTGTAAGTTCCGTCGAAATAAGTTCCGTCTCCGGAAAGGAACTGTCCGGAAGATGCGAATTCAAGCTGTCAGGCTTTGCTCCGGTGACTCCCGTTTCCGTGACCGGCGGCTCGCCGAAAGTGACGCTTCGTTCCTTTGACGGGGAGTGCCCTCTTGAAGAGGGCGTGTACTATATCGCCCTGATCCCCGGAGAATACCCGGCAGGCGACTTGCAAATAAAGTTCAATTACACCAACGGTAGCAGCAATACCGGAGCGCTGGCTTTCAGCGGGAAGATAGCGGTGGGAGAGGCCTTCGACTACGGAACGCTGGCCCCTACGGAAGAAAGCGGCAGCGGGACGATAGATACGACCCCGAAGCCGCAGATCGAGGATAAATACGACATCTACCTGCTTATAGGCCAGTCCAACATGGCCGGGCGCGGCTACCTGACCGCCGCCGACAAGACGGAAAAGGTCGAAAACGTTTTCCTGCTGGGCTCTGACGAAAAACCTGTCGTCGCCACGCACCCTTTCAACCAGTATTCCTCCATCCGGAAGGACCTCTCGATGCAGCAGATGAATCCGGGATACGGCTTCGCGCTGACGATCAGGGACAAGACGGGAGGCCGCCCTGTCCTTCTCGTCTGCAACGCCCGCGGCGGGACCACGATCCAGGAATGGGCCGTGGGGAAGAGCTATTACAACGAGGCTGTCCGGCGGACGCTCGAGGCTATGAAATACGGCCGGCTCAAGGGCATCCTGTGGCATCAGGGCTGCGGCAACTCGGGCGCCGTCACGAAGGGGGAAATCGACTATCTGGCCCTTCTGAAGGCCATCGTCGACCAGCTGCGCATCGACCTGAAGTGTCCGGACGTGCCCTTCGTCGCCGGAGAACTGCCTTACTGGAGGTCCACCTCGCCGAAGTTCAACGAGATGATAAGGACCATCTCTACGAAGATCACCAATAGCGACTGGGTCTCGGCGGAAGGCTGCACGATGCGAGCCGACTCATCCGACCCGCACTTCAGCCGCGACGGCCAGATCCTTCTCGGCCAGCGTTACGGCCAGAAGATCATCCAGATGGTCTATTCCAAAAATTAAGGCAGGAGCGTAGCTCCCGGCCATAATGCCTCGCAGGCCCAGATGGCGCTGTGGCCGGCGAACTTCGACGAAGCCAGGGCCTCGCCGTGCGTTGCCTTCGGGAAGGCCGGGGTCTGCCGCTCGATCGCGTGGAACGAGCCCAGCTCCGCGAAGGACCACCAGTACTTCAGCAGGACGGCCCGGATCTCGGGCGTGTCCTCTATGAACCTCTGGTAATACATCAGCGGCATCGCGTTCATCGCGGCCCTTCCGCCCTTGTCGTACGGCTCCATCGGATCGCCCGCAAAACGCTTCCCCAGCATGGTCCGCCGCATGTTTTCCTCCAGGGCAGCCTTCTTCTCAGGGTCCGGAGTGACGTACCAGTGCCAGAAGGTGGACTCGGCGTGGTAGTACTGCGAGGAAGAATACTTCTGGGTCATCATGTAATCCGAATTCCTGTCGAAGATGGGACGGAAGAACTCCTTCTGCTCCTCATTGCCGTAGAAAGCGATGATGCATTGGGCCGGCATTATCAGTTCGTTGACCCATATAGGCCCGAATGTGCGCGGCCTCTTGCCCATCATCCCGAGGCCGTAGCGGCCGATGCCGTTTTCGCCCTTTTTGGTATCCTCGGGCCAGTCTTCCGCGACCTGTGCTGAGGTCTGCTCATCGCCGATATAGAACTTCTCCATCCACTTCATGGTCCGCTCGAAAGAGCGGCTGTACCATGCCCTGCGCGTCGGATCGCTGACATATTTCAGCATCTGGAATACGCAGGTGCAGACTTCACCCATGTCCGCGACGTTGCTCGAGCAGCGCGGCTCGCTGTATCCCATCATCATCAGTCCGTCGTGCAGCTGGCGGTTGCACATCATGTCCAGCCAGTTGAACGCGGCCTTTTCGATGTCGTCCACGGTGATGTCCCGAAGAAGGCCGGACAGCCGCCCGGCCAGATCCGGATCATTGCGCACATGGTCCACGAAGATCAACATAGCCCGCACCCCGTACGCATCCCCGAAGAAATGGTTCGAGAAACGTCCGTCCGGCAGCTGCCTCTGGTTCAGCACCAGATGCCTGCAAGCCAGCGCAAGGGCCTTTTCGAGGTCGATGGTACCGCCGAGCGTATTCTCCGTTTCTTCTCCGGCGACCCGGACGCTCCAGTCGAACTTCGCGGAAGGGAAGCCGGCCGGAATTTCGGGCAATATGCGTACGCTGGCTGTGACCTTGCGCGGGGCCAGCGGGATTTTCGCGGTGTTGCGCAGGGTCTTCCCGACCGCGGTCTCGACGCGGGCGTTGACCTTATCCGGGAGGGGATTACGGAGCCACACGGTCAGCTGCGCGCTGCCGTCCTTCATGTTCATCCGCGTCCCCACGGCCATGGGGGTGCGTGTCATCAGCCTCGCGGCCTCCACGATGTCCCGCCCCGCTTCCGGGGTCCAGGATGGGAACAATCCGACCGCGCCGCCGGCCCTGGCGCCCTCCGGGAACAGTTCGACCGTTCCACAGCCGACGGGGATTATGCGGCTTTCGCGGTCCTTCTTGCTGCGGTTGCCAACCTTCGTGTCGGCGGCGTTCTGGGTGACATCCCAGGGGTTTGCGGCCCTCCACGCGGGATCATAGATATCTTCCGGAATGGCGGTCGCGCGAACGGTCATCGGCACCTCGACCTTCGTCAGCGCCGAAGTCGGGGCCGTGTAGGCGGCTCCGTTCCGTGCTGCGCGCACCTCGCTGAGTCCTAGATATGTCGCATGCTCGTACCATATCATCTTCATGTTGAGGCCCATCAGGATCTTCCGCACGGAAGACGGCTTCAGGGGCTCATACTCCTCTCCGGACTTCCTTGCAAGGGGCATGAAATCCGCCAGGGACAGCGCGTAGGGCTGCCATCCGCAGGTGATGGGCTGGAAGGCTATCCAGGTCTTGCCCCTGTCGTCCACGATCTCGAGGGACAGCACGTCCATCCACTCGTTGCCTTTCGCGTTGAAAGTCAGCACCGTCCTGTCTTCCTGCAGGCCGTTCTTCAAGGGTATGATGAGGAACCAGTCCTTCGAGCAGTCCTTTTCCGTCTTCATCTCCACGGCGAGGTTCCCCTTGTCGTCCCTGATGACGCTGACTGCAGGCTCTTCCGTGAAGCGGGCCTTCATCTCGCGGCGCTCTTCGGCGGTGTCCCAGTCCTTATGGTCGGTGAAATGGGCCAGGAGACGGCCGTCCTCCGGAACGGGGCTGTAGTCGAATGCCCTGTCCCCGAGGAAGATGACGTTCCCGCATCCGGCAGCAAGGAAGGCGTTCAGCGCAGTCCTCCGCTCAGGGGCCACCGGGGCGTCCGACGCCACAACTGCAAGGTCCGCGTCCGTCAGGGCCTTGACGGCCGTGTAGCCGTCTCTTTTCAGGATTTTCTGCAGGTCCTTGCTTACGGGGCCCTCGTAATAGACGTTCTGGGCGGATGCAGCCATGGCGAGCAGCAGGGCTGCGGCGGTCAAAAAGTATCTCATGTCAATAATTGAAACGGTTGGTGTCTTTGATGATTGAAGTTACGGCCGTGCAGAAGGCGGAATCTTCCCCGAGCCTTTCCAGCGGCAGGTGCAGGCGGTAGCGCCAGTGGTGGTGCGGGTCCGCCGGTTCGTTGATCCTCTCCGCGCTGAAATCTGCCCGGCGCAGACCGGCGCTGAGGGCCAGCCAGTCCTGGAGAGGCAGGATTGCGAGCATCGAATCCGAGGACAGGATGCCCGAAAGGGCCCGCTGCACTTCCCAGCACTCGGGATCGCGGCCTTCGCGGGCGAAGAACTGCTGCCGGAAGGTCTCCATGTCATGAGAAGACGAGGTACATACGGACAGCCGGGGCCAGGGCCGGCCCTTGTCCATCATCGGCATCTCCAGCGACAGTATGCGCCAGCTGTCCATGACCTCCGGGACGCAGTCCGGGATCATTCCGAGGTCCTCCCCGCAGGCCAGCATGCCGCTTGCAGAAAGCAGGGCCGGGATCTTCTTCAGGGCGTTGCGCTTCCAGAATCCATTGTGCCTGCGGAAGAAGAAATCCTCCCAGAGCGCGTCGAAACGGCGTTTCTGCCCGTCGTCGAGGGCGGAAGTGTCGGGCGAGATCAGCGGCTGGAACATCCCCGGGTTGTGCGGGTCCTCGTGGAAAAGGCTTTCCATGGGCAGCCCGCGCAGTTCCTCCGGCTTGTACGGCAGGGCGGGGTTGAAGTGGCCGGCCTTGCCGCTCGCCTGCCCGGCCGGGATCTCCCAGATGCGGAAGAAGCCGAGTATATGGTCTATGCGGTAGGCATCGAACCAGCGGCTCATCCTGCGTAGGCGCTTCCTCCACCAGGCATAGCCGTCTGAAGCCATCGCGTCCCAGTTGTAGGTCGGGAAACCCCAGTTCTGCCCGTCCTTCGAGAAGAAATCGGGCGGGGCGCCGGCGCTCTGGTCGAGGTGGAAAAGCTCCGGATGGAAGCGGGTCTCGACGCTGTCCCGGCTGACCCCGATGGGCAGGTCTCCCTTGAAATGGACCCCCTTCGAGCGGGCATAGGCGGCTTCCTCGGAGAGCTGGCGGTCGAGGTGGAACTGCATCCAGCGGTGGAAGTTTTCCGTGTCGCCGTCCCTTTCCGCGCAGAAGGCCGCATACTCGTCCAGCCAATACGCATTTTCGCGGTTGAAGAGCTTGTATTCCCTCGTGGAACAATCCTTTTTTCCGTTCCACGCGAAGGCTTTCCGTATCAGGGCCATCTTTTCGCGGGCTACCCTCGGCCAGTCGATCTCAGGAAGCGCGTTGATCTCCTCCTGCGCCTTGAGGAAGGCCTCGTCCTCCTTGATCCCGATGTCCTGCAGGCGCAGGTACAGCGGGTGCAGGGCGAAACTCGACACGGGGCTGTACGGGTAAGAATCATCCCAGCCTCCTTGCCGCGTCGTATCCCCGACTGGAAGCAGCTGGATCACGGTCTGGCCCGTCGAAGCCGCCCAGTCCACAAGGGGCCGCAGGTCCCTGAAATCCCCGATGCCGTAGTCCCGCTCCGTGCGGAGGGAGAACACCGGCACTGCGGTTCCTGCCCCCCTGAAGCCGGGACGGTCGAATATCTCCGCCTGATGCTTTCTGACGAAGGGACATCCCGGGACCGGGCAGTCCAGCCAGGAGTCATGCAGGACCTCTGCCGGAGCGCAGCTGTGCGCCGTCCATTCCGTCCTTTCGACGAGGCCGTCCCGAAGGACCACATATCCGTATTCCTTGAAATCATCCTTCCTGCAGACCGCTTCCGCAGTCCACAGGCCTCCCTCGTTCCATTGCATGGGGATGGTCTTCCCGCCGATTTCCACGGCGAGGCTCTCTCCCCAGCTGGTCCGGTAATGGATCTCGAATCTTGTCTTCATCACAGTTTGAAGCGATAGAAGAAGCGCAGCATCACGTAGCTGGCCACGCCGTTGTACAAATAGACCGAACGGCTGGAAGCGCTCAGTGAGCGGGTCAGGTTGTCCTGGCTGCGGAGGATGTCGTACCATCCGAGGCGCAGCGTGGCCCTGCCGTTCATTATGCGCTGTGTCAGCTCCGCATTCCAGATATAATAGTTCTTGTTCAGTTCCTCGTAGGACCATCCGCGCTGGAAGGTCGAAGTGAAATCCGTCTCGAGCCTCATCTTCCAGGGGAAGGAAATGAGGGTCGAAACCCCGGCTATCCAGCTTATCGGCCTCTGGCTCATCTCAGGGCGCAGCAGGCTCCTTTCGTCCGTGTATTCGATGCCCCCGTTGAGGAGTATTTCCAGCCAGTCGCAGCGGAAGCTGCCTTCCATGCGGTCCTTTATCATGAGCCGTCCGAAGACGTTGGTCTCGTCCTTGCGGAGCTTGTTGTTATAAAGGAAGGAGACGTTGTTCTGATACTCCGCCCCGGTCTGGTTCGTAAGGGAGAAACGGTTGTCCGTGAGGGTCTTTGTGGCGGCCATGGAGCCGTTTATCTTCCAGTTCCCGTCGATGTTCTTCGGGGTGGAGGTGCGGACTCCGCTTTCCTCGTCATAGACCGTCGAAGTCGAGATGGCGTTGTAGGTGTTGTTGTATGTCAGGTTGGCCGTGAAGCTGTTCTGCTTGGCCTTGTTGGAGGAGTTGAAGTTGATGTTGGCGTTGTGGACGACCGGCGACAGCAGGTAAGGGTTTCCTATGCTGATGTACAGCGGATTGGTGCCGTTGGTGATGGGGAGCATCTGCCCGACCGAAGCTCCGGCGACCCAGGAGCGGTAGACGACGGAAAGCTGGCTGGACTTGTTGAAGCGGTATTTGAAATTGAAGTTCGGGGAGACGTCGAAGGAGTTGCGCCGTACAAGGTCCCCGTTGCAGTGGAGCCAGCTGAGCTGTTCGCGCAGGACCACGCCGGCGAGGAAGTTATATTTCTTTTCGTTGCGGAAGATATTGAACGTGACCGGGACGACGACCCTTTCGTAAAGGGCTTCCGCGCTGAACAGTTCCTGGAATCCGGCTTCGTACCCCGACGGCAGCGCATTCAGCATCTTCCTTCTTCCGAGGCCTTCTCCGGCCGTCCAGTCGGGGATCAGGGCTCCGAAGTCGTAGTACTCCTTGCCCTGCCTCTGCCTCAGATAATCGGTGCGGAAGATGACCTGGTAGTTCCACCTCTTGACAAGGGGATTATTGAAGGAGGCCTGGAGGTAGGTGAAGCCCACCCGCGCCTTGTTGTCCGTGAAATTGGACCTTGTCAGGACCGAATCCGGGTTTGCCTTGATCCTGTAGTACCGCGTGAGATAGTGGCCGGTCTGGCCGGAGTTGTTGCCGTAGGCCTGGACAAAGCCCCGCAGGGTCAGGTTCCTGCGGCGGATCTTCGGATGCCGCCAAGAAGCCGTCACCGTCAGGCTGCCGTTGTATTTCGCGGTGCTGTTGTTGATGTCGTTCCTGGTGGCGTTGACCCGGATGGCCTTGAACGGATCCCCCGGCACGTCGAAATCGAGATAGCCGTTCGGGTCAGGGTCCAGGGTGTAGGGATCGGCATTGAACGAGCGTCCGCGGGTGCTTGAGAAATAGTTGTTCTCGTCGTATTGGAAGACGGCCTTTGCAAGCATGGTGAAGACCTTGTCCTTCTTCCAGTCCACGCTGAAATCTCCCTTTATCACCGGTGCGGCGGCGATCCTGAGGCCGTTGGCGTTCGAGAATGTCGTTCCCGACGTCTGCAGGCTCTGGGCGCGGCCCCTGCTTTCGACGTTCCTGTCGGAGTTGGAATACTGGAAATGCCCCGCCGTCTCCAGTTTTTCGCTTTCCTTCGAGAAGGTGTATCCGGCGCTTGTGAAGATGGCGTCGCCGGAGCCTCCCGTTCCCATCTGGTTGCGGGACGTCGTGTTGATGGACGCCTTGCCTATTATGTTGTGGCTGGATGCCAGCAGGGTCTGCTGCTCTGTCTTGGTGATCTTGTTGGCGTTTATCCGGGCGTTGTGACGCCTCTGGGTGCCGCCGCCGAGGTTGATGTTGTTCTGCCACCCGTCCATCATGCTTTTCTTGATGCTCAGGTCCAGGACGGGCTCGGACTCCCCGTCGTCTACCCCGCTCAGCCGGGCCTGCTCGGACGGACGGTCGTATGCGCGGATGTTCTCCACCATCGCAGCCGGGATGTTCTTGAGCCCGGTCTTCACGTCCCCGCCGAAATAGCGTTTCCCGTTGACCATCAGCTGGGTGATCTGCCTTCCGTGCAGATAGACGGCCCCGGAGCCCTCCACTTCCAGTCCCGGGATCTTCTTCAGGAGTTCGTCCAGGTCGGCGTCTTCCGCCACCGGGAAAGCGGCGGCGTTGTACACTACAGTGTCCCCCTTGACGGTGACCGGGTCGGCTTTCGCAGAGACCACGGCGGCGTCGAGGCTCAGGGATTCATGCGGGAGGAGGACGGTGCCGAGGTCCAGGCCCAGCTGGGAAATGCTCTGGTGGACGGGGATGAAGACGGTGGTGCACCCGATGTAGGATACTTTGAGGATGTAGTCTCCGGGATTCGCCCTGATCGCGAATTTGCCGTCCAGGTCCGTCACCACTATGTCCAGTCGCGCGCTGTCCCTGGCGGCAAGCAGTTCCACTCCGGCCTGTATGACCGGCTGGCCGGTCTCTTCGTCGGCGACGATTCCGGTTATCCTTCTGGATTCCTGCGCTGCCAGTCCCAGCGAAACGACGAGGGCCAGAAGGAAAGTGGCTGCTTTTTTCATAAAGACAAATATAACACTTCGGGATGTTATTTCAGCGCCGTTTTCGTTTTTTGCCGTTCGTATTTCGCAAATTGATTATCAATTGTATCCTTAATTAGTTAGTTTTGCCGTTGATAAACTGAAACTGATACCATGACTGCAACTCCGAAGCTTCAAAGGGACGACTCCCTCGACCGCATTGCCGGCCTTATGATACTCTACGTCATCGTCGGGCACATGATGAACTGGTCGATAGGCAGTTCCAACGACATCCGCATGACCCTCGAGAAGATAATCCCGTACTTCATGCCCTGGTTCTACTTCAAGTCAGGGATGTTCTACCGCCCGTCCGAGGTCGGGGATGTGGCCCGGAACGGCTGGAAGAAGTTGGTCGTGCCGTTCCTCGTGTTCTCGGCTCTCGGTATAGTCCTGCAGTGCATCAAGTGGAAGATACAGGGGGTGCTGACCCTGGAATACGCCTGGAATTTCGAGATACGCCGCATCTTCCTGATGGGCTCGTTCGAAGGGGCGAATCCCCTGTGGTTCCTGCTTTCGCTGTTCTTCGTGAAGGTCATCTTCGCGTGGCTGCGGAACCATGGCATCTCCACGGGGGTGATAATAGGCTTCTGCGTGACCTTTCTCATGGCCAACTGGCTGCTGAAGGTCGAGGTGGGGCCGAAGTCCCCGGCGATGCCTCTTCTGGAGTATCCCAGATACCTTTACAACGTCCTCTGCGGCATGTTTTTCTACGGATGCGGCAGCCTGCTGAAGGACAGGCAGTACGACTGGAAGGTATGGGTTCCGGCCCTGGCCGTGTTCCTTGCGGTCTCGCTTCTCCGAAAGAACGGAGCGCGCATCTCCTTCATGCATAATGTGCCGAGCGCCCACTGCGATTATGCGCTGTTCCTTCTCGCCGCGCTCGGGCAGTGCATATCGATAAATGCCATCTTCAAGTACATATCCAGGCTGTGCCGCAAGGTGACGGACTTTTCCATTCTGGGCTATTTTGGCCGCAATTCAATCGCGGTCTACACGATGCACTGGCCCATCATGATGATTATCTGGATGGTCATGGTCGGGAGCGGGATGATGCCCGACACATCGATCCCCGAGGTCAAGGCGGCGGTCAAGACCGACCCCGCCCTCCGGCAGCAGCTCTGGACGGAAGTCGGCGTCTATGCCGCCTTCTGCCTCACCCTGATACCGCTTCTCAATGAACTGATCCTCCGCAGCCGCCTCAGCTGGATCCTCGGCAAGCCGCGGAAATAGCCGGTCAGTCGGCCACTACCGTGTAGGGGTAGGTGGCGCTGTCGGAGTCGGTGTTGGATTCAACGTGGTATCCGCTGACTATGGTTGCGTTGGTGGCGCTCTCGGGGTCGAAGGCGAACTTCCCGCCTGAGATGATGTAATCGCCGTACGTCCAACCGCTGGAACTGTAGTTGTAGAAGCTCTTGAAGCGGCCTCCTTCGATGGTCACGGTCCCGGAACCGGGCGAGGTGACGGAGGTCTTCTTCATGTTGCGTACCTGATTGTAATCACCGCTGCGGATGATGTACGGGTGGCTGTCCGTCCAGAGGATACCTTTCACGGTCATGTCCTCGAGGATCACGGTGCCGCCGTAGCCGTCGTTGAAGCCCGTCTTCCCGTCGAAACAGTCTCCCGTCTGGGTGAAGCTGCCGTTCCGGATGGTGATGCTGCCTCCCGTGTTCTGCATCCAGAAAACCCTGTTCTGGGTGTGTCCGTCCATGTCCACGATGCCGTCCGCCTCTCCCGTGAAGGTGAGCTCGGTGGTGTTGTCGGCAAGGAAGGTAAGGGTTCCTCCGTTTTCGGCCAGTGCATTGAGGATGCCATCCACGCTATAATAAGGCACGCTGCCGTCGCCATATTGCATGGAAGTGACGGGCGGTATGCTGACAGGGACATCCAGGCCGCGGAAGTAATCCTTGTACTGGATCCAGGCGGCATTGCCCTTGTACGAATCCAGAAGGGCCTGGGGCACGTAGATGAGAGGTTTCGGGTGGGCAGGGTAATTGGTGAAGCGCGACGCAAGCGATACTATCGCCGCGCCGTTGCGGATATAAACCGCCTGCATCGTCTGGATGTTGTTGAAGCAGTCCTGGCCCATGGTCGCGATGTGGGAGCCCAGATCAACCGTTTCCAGGTGCGAAGCCTCGTTGAAGGCGTTGCCCTTGACCGTGACGACGGAAGGCAGTTCGATGGACACAAGCGCATAGTTGCGGTAAAATGCGTTTTCGCCGACCGTAACCACATTGGGAGCCGAAACCGAACTCAGAAGGCCGCAACCGCTGAAAGCAAAGTCTCCGACAGTTGTCACTTCATTGAGATTCACGGTAGTAAGACTGCCGCAGGAATTGAACATGCTTTTGGGAATAGTTGTTATCCCGGACGGCATGGTAATGCTGGTCATGGGCGTTCCGCGGAAGATATTCTCCCCAAAGGTTGCACAATCGTGAAGACCTTCCGGGATGTCGGTAAGAGCCGTGCCGGAGAAGCAATAGCTGCCCATGGAATTAACAGATGCGGGCAAAGTTACCGAGGAGAACAAAGGGCAGCCGGAGAACGCATACGCACCGATGGTGGTGAGCGAACTGCCAAGGGTTGCACTTACCAGAGAGGGGCAATCCGAGAAACAGCTCTGGGAAATCGTTGTCCAGGCAGAAATGTCAACCGAAACAAGAGGACAATTTGCAAACACGTGATCCGCAAAACTGATCCCGGTCCGGTTTATTCCCGATGGCAGGCTGGTGAGCCCGCTCTGAGAGAAGCAATAACTGCCGATCTGTACCACCTGGGCCGGAATGACCACCTTGCTTCCGTCGGTAAGAGCCGTGCACTCGCGGAAAGCGCTTCCGCCGATGGAAGTGATCCCGGATCCGAAATCCACCTCCTGGAGGCTCTTCCAGCCCCAGCAGAAGTTGTTCGGGACCGAGGTCCAGTCGTCCGGGAAGGTGATGGATGCGATGGGACATCCGCTGAAAGTCCTGTCTCCATAAGTTATGGTCTTTCTTCCCCAGCCTTCCGGAAGGGAAGTGAAGCCGCAGTTCCTGAAAGCCAGCTGCTCGATGCTCGTGATGTTGGCCGGGAAGGACGTGGTGACCAGGTTCTTGCATCCGTCGAAACACAGGTACGGGATGGTGTGGAAGGTCTCGTTTGTCGGGAAAGTAACCGTGGTAAGAGACGTGCAGCCGGAGAAGTGCTCCCTTTCGCTCAAAGTCGCCAGTGACGCAGGAAGGACAATCTCCTCCAGGGAAGTACAGTAAGCGAATGCGGCCCGGCCGATGGTGGTGATGTTGTCGGACAGGACCAGGGACTCCAGTCCGGAGCAGTTTGAGAAGGCATAGGAGCCGACGGACGTTACCGAAGGGGGCAGCGTCAGGGACGTAAATGCCCGGCACATATTGAAGGCGTAGGCGCCCACGGAGGTGACATCGGCATTGAAGTTGATTGTCTCCAGCCGGTCGCAACCTTCAAACATATTGGCGGGTATATCTATGTCGTCCGCAAAGGTGACGCTGGTGATGTAGTCGCAATCATCGAAAATCTCTATACCCATCGTTTCCGGCGTATGCCCGATCAGGACCTCCGTGATGGCGTCGTTGTCGCAGAAGGCCTTGTTGCCGACTGACGTCAGGCCTTCGTGCAGAGTGACGGTTCCGCTGATTGCGATGTGCATGAATCCTTCCGCGCCGATGCTGGTAATGTGGGACAGGTCTTCCGGAACGAACTTGCTGCAATTGACGAAGGCGTCATCTCCGATTGTGGTCAGCGAGCGCGGGAAGTTTACGCTCACAAGGTTGCCGCATTCCCCGAATCCGCGATTCCCTATGGATGTGACAGTGTTCGGAATGGTCACTGTCTGGATGTTGTTGATACCGCGGAACGCATAGTAGCCGATGCTGGTTACGGTGCCGGAGAATGTGATCACGCCGGTCTTCGTCGAGGCGTCGTAGCTGTGGCTTACCACCGTGAGACCATCCCCGAACACGGAAGCATCCGCTCCGCCGTCGTATTTGTCGATCTTGGTGGTGTTGGATGTGGTGTATCTTATCTGGGCGGACTCGTCCTTGAAAGTGGGGGACGAAAGCTCGATGTCCCGGATCATGCTCCGTTCGACCGTGACGGGAGATTTGCTCGTGAGGGTGCAGATAGTTCCGTCGGAGGCTTCAATCAGGATCTGCAGCTTTCCGTACACGGCGGCAGGGACGCAGATCCAGAAGTATGTGAAGGTCTCCGTGTTCAGGGCGACGGGAGCCCCGCAGACAAGGGAAGTCCCGGCATGTCCCGAGGCGGTAACCGCCGTATTCGAAGACACTGTGAAGCGTCCGCTCATGGCCTTGGGCTCCGACTGGTCCTTGTCCGCAAGGGTCACGGAACTGATGCTCTTGTCTCCCTTGAGCCCTATGCGGATGATGCCGCAGAGGTTCTTGAAGGCGAAGGACGTCCCGTCCGACTCCGCGTACATGGGGAACTCTTTCACCCCTCCGTCGAGGTATTCCTGCTCCGCCGGGAGGTTGAAATAGCCGTATTTGTCGCGCAGGGAGGCAGGGTAGATGGCCTTGTAGATGGGAGAGGAACCGTTCTGGGACGGATTGGGGCCCGAGAACTGTCCGTTCATCTCACCGGGGCCGTAGCCTGCCGGCTGGTTCTCCGTGACGAGGAGAAGGGACGCGCCGTTGACGCTTATCCGGTCTCCTTCCTGCCACACGATATTGTACACGCTGCCGTCCTGGACGAAGGCAGTCCTGGAAGAAGGGCCTTCTGTGACTGCGGAGAAAACGGCTGTTCCGGCAGGCTGCACTTCCGTCCCGGGATCGTCGGGAACTACGGTTTCCACTCCTTCGGACGGGACCTGGAGCTCTTCCGCCTTCTGGCAGGAAAACGCCGCCAGAATGAGGAGAATCGGGATTATCTTTTTCATGGCCGTCGCACTTTTATTCAAAATCGGAATCGTTCATGGCAGATCCGCTCGAGCCGACACTCTCGGTGCCGGTGCCGCCGGAGAAGCACAAAGGGGCAGTGCGCAGGGTCACGATCCTGATCGCGGGTTTTTCGTAGGAGACAATTTCCATGGGACAAAGAGTTTCCACAAAACTAACTGATATTTAGCTAATAACCAAACAACAGCCCCAAAAATAGGGCGGACACCCTCCCGTGAAGGTGTCCGCCGCTTCTCTTAGTATGTTTCCTCCGCTCAGATCTTGGGCATCCAGCCCTTCTCGTATTTGCGGCTCCAGAACTTGTTCGCCTCGGCGTCGCCGGGAATTCTGCCGGTCTTCGGGTCGATCTTGATCGAACGGCCGAGCCTCTGGGCGATGTTGCCGTACTGCATGTACATGGTGGAGATGCAGCCCTCGATGAGCGGGTCGTTGAGGGGCGTGCCCTTGCGGATCGCATCGAAGAAGTTCTGCATGTGGATGATGTCGGAAGCCTCGGAAGGGTTGAAGATGTCGCCTTCGCGCACCTGCAGGTCGCTCTTGACATCCTTGATGACCTTGCCGTTAGGGCGGACGACCTTGTACTCGTTCTTGCCGGTGAGGATCAGGGCGTTCTCGTCGCCGTAGAAGGCTACGCCGTATCCGAAGCCGTCGGTCTTGACGCGGTTGCGGCTGCGTCCCTCCCAACTGAAGGAGCACTTCGAACCGAACTGGAAGGTGACCATCTGCGTGTCGGGAGTCTCCCAGTCATCGTCCTCGAAGCGGTATTTGCCGCCGACGGAAGCGACTTCGGTCGGGTACTCGTCGAGCCCGAGGCCCCAGCGCACGAGGTCCACGAAGTGCGTGCCGTTGTTGAGGGCCTCGCCCGTGCCCCAGTTCCAGAACCAGTGCCAGTTGTAGTGCAGCATGTTGGCCTTGAACTCCTTCACGCGGGGTGCAGGTCCCTGCCACATGTCCCAGTCGAGGGTTGCGGGCGGTTCGCTCGGCTCGAACTTGCCGATCGAAGGACGCGCGGCGCTGTACCAGCTCTTGGCATAGCGGACCTCGCCCAGGCCGCCGTTCCTCAGGAACTCGATGGCTTCGCGGATCTTGTCATAAGAACGGCGCTGCATGCCGACCTGCACCACGCTGCCGTATTTCTTCTGCGCGTCGAGCAGCATCTGGTTCTCGGCGGGGCAGTAGCAGGTAGGTTTCTCGAGATAGACGTGCTTGCCGGCCTTCATGGCCATGATGGCAGCAGCAGCGTGCCAATGGTCAGGGGTGGCTACAGCCACGGCGTCGATGTCGTCCCTCTCCATGAGCTTGCGGATGTCGGTCATGGCCTCCGGACGCTTGCCGCAGTTCTTCTCGACCGCATCCTGGGCGGACGGGATCACGGAAGAATCGCAATCGCAGATGACCGCCACGTCGGCGGAAGGGATCTTCGCGGTGTTCATAGCGATGGCCTTGCCGCGGTTGTGGACGCCGATGACGGCCATGCGGATCTTGTCATTCGCGCCGATCACCTTGGGGGAAGCCGTCGTGGGGACAGCCTTCATGGTTTCACTCAGGCCCAGGGCCGCTCCCGCGACCGCCGCCTGCTTCAGGAATTCTCTTCTAGTGGACATATGTTTCAGTGCTTTAATCTCTCTACCGCAAAGATGGCAACTCCGTGCCCCAAATCCAATGCATTTTGCGAAAAAATGTATTCATATTGCGAAAACCGAAAATAATTGTAACTTTGCAATCCCATTTGGTTTGACACAGATGTGGTGAGACTGGAGAGGTGGGAGAGTGGCTGAATCCACAGGTTTGCTAAACCTGCATACGGGTAACCGTATCACGAGTTCGAATCTCGTCCTCTCCGCAAAACAATGATTTACAGCCGGTTGCGTAAGCAACTGGCTGTTTTCGTTGTATGACGGACGCGAGCTTGCTCGTGGACGGCATACTGCGGAAACAGCCAAAAGGTCCGCAGGACCGCGGCTGTAAATCAATGCTTTGCAAGGACCCCCCGGGAGGGCAAGAGATAGCGCAAGCGGCGTCAGCCGCGCAGCGGAATCTCGTCCTCTCCGCAAAAATCCCTTACAGAGCATTCTGTAAGGGATTTTTCGTTTCTAGTGTATCAAATAGTGTGACAAAAATGGCTTTTCGTATCCCAAAAACAGGTGTATGGAGATTCACATCTATTTGTACAGAGAAGAGGGGAATTTGTCACATGGATTTCACCTCTTCCAAGAGGGATTGTTCCCTTTCCTTCCGGATTCTTCTCTCCTGCCTGTATTCTTCCCTCGCTTTTTTCCTGTCATTCTGAACGCAGCGAAGAATCTCTCCATTGTGCCGGATCTCCTCAGCAACCTGATTGACGGTATCCTCTAGCACCGCCTTTTTCAGCTGACACTCCCAAACAATGATAACGTTCCACCCTTTGGCCTCCAGCTTGCGCCATACATCCTGATCCCGTTCCTTGTTCCTAGCAACTTTGGCCATCCAGAACTCTGTGTTGGTCTTTGGGACAGTATAATACTTACAGTCCTTGTGGCCATGCCAAAAACAGCCGTGCACGAAGATGGCCGTCCGAAACTTGGGAAGGACGAGATCCGGCCTCCCTGGTAAATGTTTGTCATTTATCCGGTAGCGGAATCCCTGATGCCATAACGCGCGACGTAGTTTCAGCTCCGGCTTCGTTGAAGAGGAGTGTATAGCCGCCATGTTGCGATGGCGCTGGTCTGGGTTAAGAACGTCGGGCATGTTTTTTCCTCACAACTAAGGTACAAACAATCTCTTGATTATCCTAATTCTATGCCTTATCCGACCAATTAAAGATACTATAACGATACTATATTTGTCAAATGTAGTTATAATTATGTACTCTATTTACTAAATATTTGGAAAATATAAAATTTCTGTTTACATTGTGCCGCACAACTAATTACATATAATCCCATGGCTGACTCCGCGAAGAGAGCGCGTTTTAAGAAAGTGGCATCCGCTCGTGTCACAAAGGTTATCAATTACCTGAATTTACTCCAGAATTGCTCCAATCGGAATAATTATGAGTATGATCAGGACGATGTTGAATTAATGTTTACCGAGATTCAAAAAGCATTCAAAGAATCAAAGAATGCATACCTCAATGAGTTGAGTAAACAGAATGGAAAGAACAGGTTTTCCTTTAAAAAATAAGCAATGAGTCATTTTGGTGATGTGGAAAAGGGCTGTAAATGGTCCTTTCAGCGTTGGAACAAGTCCATGACCTATTTTGGGCCGAACGACGCTATTATCCAGAGCTTCAATAGGGACTTCTATGAGTCCCTTGTCCGGGAATCTATTCAGAATTCACTTGATGCTGTTCTCGAAAAAGGTAAGCCGGTAAAAGTCTCCTATTCTTTTGATAAGGTAAACATAGATGACTTTCCAAAACTATTCAGGCTGAAAGAGCATATACAAGGCTGCCTGGATACGCATTCGGATACGAATAGAGCAAAGGAACTCTATGAGCCAATGCTTAGATACTTGCCAACAACCATACATTCCTCGCTGGACCTAATTACTGTTTCAGATAGTAATACTACTGGAATGCAATATAATCCGGAAGATCCGAAGAATGCGTTCTCAGCCTTTACAAAATCTGTGGGACTCAGCCAGAAAACTACTACAGATTCAGGTGGATCATACGGATTCGGGAAAGCGGCATATTTTCAAATGTCACCTTTGAGAGCCATCCTAGTATCCACAAGAACTCCAGATGGCCATTGCTATTTTGAGGGGGTCACCAGATTGTGTACGCATAAAGTGCAAGGGGTTGAGTATGTTGACATGGGCTACTATGACAGCAAGGAAGGAATCCCGGCAGAAGATAATGAGATACCGGATAAATTCAAGAGAGATAATGCAGGTACTTCAATATCGCTGGTTGGCAAATATACGGATTCTGGCAACCGACAGAATATGGAGAATGAACTGCTGAAATCGGTTCTCCGAAATTTCTGGCTTGCCATTTATGAGGAAAAACTTATTGTAACGATAGGCCGTTCCTACATGATTACAAAGCAGGAACTCTCACGCCTTATTACCAGCACATTTACCTTGAATGCGAAAGATAGGAACAACCCGCGTCCATATTTCGAGGCTTATACACATGCTGAAGATAATCTTCATTTGAGATTTACCGGCGAAACTCCACATCTGGGAGACGTGTTTCTATATGTTTGTATCAATCCTCAGGTCAAGAGAGACAGAATTGCCTATATGAGGAATTTAATGATGCTTGTAGAAACCAAGAGTTTGAGCTCAAGTTACGGACTCAACGCCTTGTTCCTATGCCTAAATCAGAAAGGAAACGAAATCCTTTCAAGCATTGAAGATGCGTCCCACACTTCATGGAGTACAAAAGGTAAAACCGGAGAAGCCGCAAAACTAGCGTCAGAAACCTTAACCGAAATTGACTCATTTGTTCAAGAAAAGATTGGAGAGGCCTTCAACAATGGCGGAGATATCGAAGTCATTGACATCGGAATTGGCTTTTCTGAAGAAGATATAGAGAATCTCCTTGCTGACAAGAGTGAAATCAATAATCCATTTGGTACGACTCGAACCGGACGTATTGTAGAAGAAGGTGGAGAACTGACAACAGTCCATACCGAAACAACTCAGAAACCAAAGATTCAGGAGCCCAAAGGAAATATAGGCAAAGTTGTTAAGGGGCAAAAAAGCTCAGGCTCAGTTGCCGTAAAGAAAACCATCGGAACGGGACACACTGCACACAAGAGTAAAACAAAGGGAGGGGCTGGTACCGGCGGGCGCATCCAGACAGTGGATACACCCGAAGTGACTGGGACAGGACAGAAGTTCGTGCTCTACACACCGGTGTCTTATCATGCGCCAGCATACAAAAAAGATGGTGAGTGGTTCCATGATTTGATCCTTCATAACGAGGAAGCTGTGGATGATGTATTTATCGAAGTAAAGATTGGTACCGAGGAGGGCGAAGACAGCGTCCAGATTTCATCCTGCTCTCCAATTGGAAAACTATCTGGAGATAAAGGAATTATTAAGTTTACGCATCTTGATGCAGGAAAAATCACGCTAACCATACAGTTTGCTGATAAGCAGAGACATTCCATTAAACTGAGATAATATGAAGTTCGACAGTAGAATAACATTCCCGCATCCGGTTTTGGGAATCAGGAATGACATCTTAGGAGAGCCAGAGTTTGATTACGAGATCTCTGAAGATGAGAATAACCACATCCTGGACATCAAGATGGATCTGCATAACCCGTCCATAAAGTACTATATTGATGTCAAGAAGCAGGCAAAATACGTATGCGAGGTGGATTGTTACAGAACCTACTACCGGGTCTGTGAAGATTCACTCAAGCCCAATTTCCATATCGTTATCCCCAAAAGGGAGGTAAGCGGGGAAGTCAATGTTCAGCTAACTGTAACAGCAGTTGCAAAGATAGACGGGTATACTAATTCGTTGGCTAATGCAGACTATTCCGGTTACGAATTCAATCTCGAGAAAGGAGATATACTTGCATGTATAGGCGGCCTGAACATTCAGACTGACATCATGGCTGACGAATATAAGGCCGTTGGAAGTTTTGTCCATTTCAAAGGAGATTCCGTAACGGACATCTCGTATAACCTATCCGGGCAGGACATTGAAATTATTATGCCTAGGGAAATGTTTGACCAATATGTCAACCACCTTAAGGGAAACCGGTTCCGCCCAGTCATTATCTCCTCAATAGTTAAGGAAGCCATCGTATATGCCCTGACCCAATACAAAACGTATAGGAATTCGCGTTGGGCAAGAATTCTCAAATCTGCCGAGGTGCTGAAAGATTACGATTTTGATGAGGACGAGATAGATGTGCTGAAGGCTATCGAGATGTCAAATGATCTATTAAAGAATCCGCATGGGCAGTTATTTGACGCTCTTGAAGAAATCATAACTGAAGCCCCCGATAATTCGCAGTAATATGGAAAAACAATACATATTTACAAATAAATACATTGGCATTCTGCGTGAGAATGTTGAGAATGGTATCATTGATGGGTACCGGAAGGATAAGTTTCCGTATGATGATAGTCAGCTGCTGGTCCTCCCAAAACGAAATAAGCCAGAAAGACTGTTGGATTTAATGCTTGCTGCGGAGACTGAGTTTGACCGGGCTGTTACATTATTCTCTGCATATGATGACCTGACTCCGCTGGAGGCTTCATACGCTCCGTTCTGGGATTACCTCGCACATGCGGATCTGTATCCATTCGTTAAGAAGCGCTGGCCGAAAGCCTTTGATGATGGGACCAATAGCCGCCAGTATATTCTGGACCACTGGTTTGTTGAAACACGTGGACTTATGCGTCACAGCTTATCGAATTTATGGTGGACTGTCGCAATGACGCGGGGCGATGATGATGATCTGACGCTGACAGAATTCATTTTTGACAAACGAGAGGATCTCCGATTGGCTTTAGGTATTTCTACGTTGTACCGACACAAGCCTTTTAACCGTGGTATTCTTCAGTTTATGAAGGATAACCCGGATGTTTTTTCGGAACATAGTGCCGCGAAAGAACGTTTCATTATTCAGTACTTCAACAGGTTGGGTGCAATCAAACAGTTGGCATATCTGCCAGAGTCATTCTTTAAAGATGCACTAACGGAGTTAAAGCCGAGAATAATGGAAATAACCAGCCGAGAGGATTTGTTTTAAAAAGCTTTTTGTCCCTGAGACCATACGGTTCCCGGTATTCTTTCTGTTTTAAATTCGGAGGTATGAGGGATATTTCGTAACTTTGACAACTTAAACTTGTTACGTAATGCTAAAAAGCAAAAAGTATCCATATCTGAATTGCATTGATTCACAGGCCCTGTTTGCCCAATGCGAGAAAAAGGGGCAGAAAGACAGCCTTTCTGTCCTTACTCAGTACTTGCACAATCGCAAATACATGAGTAATGCCGGCAAAGAAGAGGCTTTTGCTTTCATATCAGAGGAAGTCTTAGACAAACCGGAGGGTAATGAGGCCGTCTTGAACGATGATCCCCTTGAGCTCTATTTTAAGGAGTTCTTTGATGTTCCTTTCCCGGAGCCGGAGAAGCCTAAGTTCACGTTCATTGACCTGTTTGCCGGAATGGGTGGTTTCCGTCTTGCCATGCAGGCCCAGGGCGGCAAGTGCATTTTCTCTTCTGAATGGAATCAGTATGCACAGAAAACATACATGGCCAACTTCGGTGACATGCCTTTCGGAGACATCACCAAGGAAGAAACGAAATCTTATATACCGGAGCATTTCGATGTTTTATGCGCTGGTTTTCCGTGCCAGCCGTTCTCTATTGCCGGTGTGTCCAAGAAAAACAGCCTTGGCCGTGAGACCGGATTCAAGGACAAAACGCAAGGTACTCTCTTTTTCGACGTAGCGGACATTATCAGCCGTCATCGCCCTAAGGCTTTCTATCTGGAGAACGTGAAGAATCTCATTTCCCACGACAAAGGCCGCACGTTCAAAGTGATAACCGAAACGCTGGAAGAACTGGATTACAGCATCCATTATGAGGTTCTGGACGGCAAGTCTTTTGTACCCCAGCACCGTGAGAGGATTATGATTGTCGGTTATGACCGCAAGGTTTACGGCGGGAAAGAGAAGTTTGAGTTCCCCAATCTGGGCGAACCGGTGAACTGCATCGGTGACATACTGGAACAGAATGTCCCGGCTAAATACACTCTCTCTGACAAACTCTGGGGTTATCTCCAGAACTATGCCCAGAAACACAAGGAGAAGGGTAACGGCTTCGGATACGGCCTTGTGGATCTCAGCGGTATCACCCGCACCCTCAGCGCTCGTTACTATAAGGATGGCTCCGAAATCTTAATTCCTCAAGGTGAAGGAATGAATCCTCGAAGGTTAACTCCGCGTGAGTGTGCCCGACTGATGGGCTACCCGGATGAATACATCATCAACGCTGTTTCTGAAGTTCAGGCTTACCGCCAGTGTGGCAACTCCGTGATTGTTCCATTAATCACAGCAGTGGCGGAGCAGCTGGTTAAAACAATGAAGAAGAAAGTATGACAGAGTACTTCAGCATGGCGGTTTCTGACGTATACCGCTCAAGGAAAGCGTTTTGCCGGTTCATTACCGCAAATGACGCAAATTTGACTTCTCACCAAGCGGGCTTCTACGTTCCGAAAGAAGCCGCATCTTTGTTATTTGATGAACTTGGTGTCAAGGGCAGCAATAAGGAAAGATTTGTCCGCATTCGCTGGCAAGATGATTTTACAACCGACAGCCGTTTCATCTATTATGGTACGGGAACAAGGAATGAATACCGAATAACGCGTTTCGGACAAAATTTCCCATTCTTGTCAGCAGACTTTGTTGGCAGCCTATTGGTAATCTGTAGAATGGATGTGGACTTCTATACGGCGTATGTCTTGGAGAGAGATGAAGATATCGATGAATTCTTCTCCACGTTCAATCTTAACCAGCAGAAGACCAACCATTTGATTGACCCGAATGTGGCAGAATCTCCTGATGCCAAGATTTCTCGTCTTATTTCAGATGTCGTTCGAGAATTGGATGACTTCCCCCAGACGGAGGATATGTCAAGATACGCCCGCAATGTCTACAACGAGGCTTTTGACATCACCCCAAGAGCCATACTAGCTAATCCGGATGACTTGCTCCTGAAATGGACAGATGCCGAATACTCTTTGTTCACCTGCATTGAGGAGAAAGTTTATCAACCCCGATATTCAACTCCTTTCGAGAACTGTACTTCATTGATAAGCTTCTCGAATCAAGTCCTGAATCGCAGAAAATCAAGAGCTGGGAAATCATTGGAGCACCATCTTTCAAGTATCTTCAAAACAGCGCAATTGCGATTTGACGAACAGGCAATTACAGAGTCAACAAAAAAGCCGGATTTTCTCTTTCCAGGAGCAAAAGAGTATCACAGCTTCACTTTCCCCGCTGATGACCTGACTTTCCTTGGAGCGAAAACAACATGCAAAGACCGATGGCGTCAGGTGTTGGATGAGGCTGCAAAGATTGATGTAAAATACCTGTTTACCCTGCAGCCTAGCATTGCAGTGCCACAACTTGAACAGATGAAAGATGCAAAGGTTGTGCTTGTTGTTCCGGAAGCGAATAAGTCTTCTTTCGATGTGAGATACAGAGACGTGATAGCAGCGGATTAAATGTACCCCCTGTATCACTTTCAAATGTACCGGGCATATCAGAATCAAATGTACCGCCCATAGCGAAAACAAATGTACCGGGCGTATCACTTTGAAATGTACCGCCCGTAGCGGAAACAAATG
>JAEEGL010402502.1_pt1 | contig 48797 bp, 39 predicted proteins | sample 9134231 | NCBI WGS metagenome assembly JAEEGL01 (sample SAMN16246548, study PRJNA631951) | gut metagenome | biome: gut microbiome; feature: rumen; material: fiber-attached | host: Bos | place: Iran: Karaj | collected 2018-10 | reverse complement strand
TCTTTCAAAGGCTGTTCAAAAGCATCGAAGGGGTCGCTGCTGGCGACGGTGTGGGTGCGCATCACAGTGACAGGTTGGAGTTTTTGAGCCGTTTCTTTAAGGTTTATTGTTTCGGCGGGTTCGAAACCGTAATGTCCGTCTGTAGACACTAGGGCGCCAAGGTCGCTTAATTGGCAGCGTCCCTCGGAGGCAATTTTTGCAGTAAGGGCGTCGACATAGTTCTTCCAAATCTTTTCAGCCGTTGTTTTGCTCACACATTCTTTGTCGGCCAAATGCTGAATAAAGTCGGCACATTTAGTTCCGTCGGGCATCATCTGGATGGTGCTCCGCGTAGGATAAAAGGTCGATGTTGCACTGTCGAAGTGGGCCTCAACCTCTTGCATTGCCAGTATGCCGATTTGCGGTATCGTCACCGCGTTGCCAGCTTTGAGGTAATCTACCAAATAATCGGTTATATTCATTTAGGGGTTTATAGATTTTAAGGTTTAATAGTAATGGTTTTTCGAATCCCGCTTTGTGGCTGTTGTTCTAAAGTTTCAGCAGGTCTTCTGGCATATCGATTGCCACGCTTTCCTTGGTAGTCTCAAGTACCTGAATGTGGTAGCCGTTTTCCATCCAGCGCAGTTGTTCCAACGATTCGCATTTCTCTAGCGGTGTCTGCGGCAGTTTGACAATTTGCTGTAGCACCTCGCGACGGAAAGCGTAGATTCCTATGTGCTTGTAATAGTTGGTGCGACGTGTGCGCAGCCACATCTCTTTGGCGATGCCACGTATGTAAGGCAGGGCTTGACGACTGAAATATAGTGCCTTGCCGCTCTGATCGCATACCACCTTGACGGTGTTTGTCGAATTTAGCTCGGCCAATGTCTTAATCTTTTTCTTCAGTGTTGCAATCTGACAGGCTGGGTCTTCAAAAGCTGTGACCACCAGTTTAAGGTGCTCGGCGGCTACCTTTGGCTCGTCGCCCTGTATGTTGATGATAACGTCGTAGTTGTTGATGTCTTCGCCAAGCTTTTCTATTGCTTCGCCGCAACGGTCAGTGCCGCTTTTATGGTGCTTGCCTGTCATAATGGCTTCGCCACCGAAGGCTGCCACAGCATCCATAATGCGTTTGTCTTCTGTGGCAACAACGACGCGGTCGACGATTTTGGTGCCGTATACACCGTTCCATACGTGCTCTATCATTGTCTTGTCCCCAATCTTCACAAGCGGTTTGCCTGGGAAGCGGGTCGAGTTGTAACGTGCGGGGATAATGCCTAAAATTTTCATATTATTGTGGTTTTAATGTTAAAACAATCCATTGAATTCTGCATCGATTTTGTTGATTACTGCGCCCAAGTCCTCACGGCTGTCGGCAAAGTTAAGCTCGTCGATGTCGATCATCATCGATTTGCCTTTGTCGTAACTGTCAAACCATCGGTCGTAGCGCTCGTTCAGATTGGTCAGATAGTCAAGCCTTATCGAGTTTTCGTAGCTGCGTCCGCGGCGTTGAATTTGTTTAATGAGTGACGGTACCTCGCCGTGAAGGTAAATCAGCAGGTCAGGAGGCTGGACAAACGATTCGAGAAGCTCGAAAACGGCGATGTAGTTCTCGTAGTCGCGAGTGTTCATCAGTCCCATAGCCTGAAGGTTTGGAGCGAAAATGTATGCATCCTCATACAATGTGCGATCCTGCACAAAGTCCATACCTGTCTGTTTCATCTCCAGCAACTGTTTGTAGCGCGTGTGGAGATAGTAAATCTGCAGGTTAAAACTCCACCTTCGCATATCCTCATAGAAACTGTTGATGTACGGATTGCCGTCCATCTTCTCCATAAGGACTTCGTAGCCGTAATGCTTCGCCAATTTGTCGGTCAGCGTCGTTTTACCAGATCCTATGTTGCCAGCTATTGCTATATGCATATTGTTGTTTTTCGTTCTTATATATCTATAATATAACTTTTTTAACTATCCGTAAGAACAATATGGCGAAGTTTTGCCTTGATATTTAGCAGGATAGCTGAAAAGTGATATCCATTTCAAAAAAGCAAATATACGAAACCTTTTTGAAATACAAAAACAGTGTATGAAAAAAAAGTGAGTATATGATTTGTGATTGTTCGACACTTAGTGGTGATAAGGCGTTTTATGTGCCACTTGTGAATCCTTATAAGGAAGCATTACCAAATCAGTTCCTTTTTTTCATCAACTTTTTTACATCGAAACCGGCTGTATGAAAAAAAAAGTGTATTTTTGCATTTTCAAAACAGAAGGATTATGAAGTCGAGAATACTGATTCTTACAGCATTTTTTCTGTCGCTGGGCTATGTTGCCAGTGCACAGCATTTTGGTACCGATATCAAGGAAGAGCGCCTTAAAGGCAAAGTGAAATCGGTGCTGACCACCATCCGTACGCCGCAGGGGCGCATTGTTGCTCAGCCAGTTCGACACAATTTCAATGAGGCTGGCTATTTCACTCAGACAACATACTATGACACTATGGGCAATCCTGTCATCATAGTTGGTTTTACATATGACAAAAAGAACCGTTTGGTAAAAGACATTCGCACACACGAACCATACAGTGAACTGTTGTCGCAGACCACATATGTCTACGACAAGAAGAATCGCACTATCACGGCAGAAATGTTCGGTATTGCAGACTCGCTGGAGGAACGTACGGTGCATCAGTTTGACAAGGACAATGTGCTTCAGAAGGTTACTGTCTATAGCGAAAACAACAAGGAACTGGCATCGACCAAATATGAATATAACAATGCCGGATATCGTTCGCTTGCGACCTTTACCGAGGGTGAAAACAACATTTATCGTGGTACCGAGAAGTACCGATATGATACCGAGGGCTTTATTGCCGAGCGCTGCTCGTACTATCTCACGACCTTGCGTCAGGCTTTCCTCTATACTTACTATTATGATGAACAGGGCAACTGGACTCAGGCTTATGTCTACCACGTGACACCATCGGAAGGCTACCTTTACGAAGTCATTACTCGCCAGATAACCTACTTTGAATAGTGCTTTTTTTTAAGGACCGATTTTGGCTTATCTGCTGTCGAATTGATCCTGATAAAATGTGCGAGAGAAGGTTGATTGGAAAAATTATTCGTTATTCTGAGGATTGATAATCAGATTTATATGGTCTGTAGCCACTTTGGTTGTGAAAAATATTTTGTGGGTTTGAAAAATGTTTGTACTTTTGCAAACTCAAATCGAATAAAAAAGAAATCAATTTTTTAATCAATCGTTTATAAAACCACTGTTTAAAACGGCAAAAAAATAAGACAATGAAAAAAGGAATTCATCCCTCGAACTACAGACTCGTCGTGTTCAAAGATATGTCTAACGACACTATGATCCTCACCAAGAGCTGCGCCAACACGAAAGAGAAAGTCGTCTATACCGACGGCAATGAGTATGACGTTGTGAAGCTTGAAATCTCGAACACGTCGCATCCGTACTTCACTGGTAAACTGAAACTGGTTGACACCGCTGGACGCGTTGACAAGTTTATGAGCAAGTACAAAAGATACAACAAAAAATAATAAGTAGTTTGTTTTAGGTTAAATGTTAGGAAAAAGCTCTTCTGGTAAGAGCTTTTTTTTTGTCCACAAACGAAACTTTTGCGTCTTGTGTGCGTAAAAAGATTCTGTTTTGGGTTGCGTTGTGCGGCCTGTTGAATATGTAGATGTATACGGAAAAAAACTTTTATGAAGAACGATTATATAGACGAACTATTTAAAGATGTGGAAAACAGCGTCAGATTGAGCTCGGCGATGATTGAGGTGCTGCCTATGACAGACGGCTCCAATATGGAAGAATTTCTATTTGAGAACAACCCTGACTGCCCCGACATAATTCCCATACTGCCGATGACGGGCAATGTACTCTTTCCTGGCACTATTACGCCGATCAACATTACGCGCGATATGTCGCTCAAACTTCTGCGTAAGGTGGCTGCGAGTGGCGAGTATATCGGTGTTGTAACACAACGCAATGACTATAATGACATCCCATCACGCAACGATTTATATGACATTGGCAGCCTTGCCCAAGTGGTGAAGGTTATCGATATGCCTAATAATGATGTCATTGCCATTTTACGCGGAAGCAGCAGTTTCCGTCTCGGTGAGTTTGTTAGTGTCAAGCCTTTTTTGATGGGCGAGAAACTGCAAGCCGATACTGCCGACAAGAAGGATGGATGTACCAAGGAGGAACGTGAATCGGCAAAGATATTGGCCCGCAAGTATTCTGCCTATCTTAAATCAGTCAATCCCGGCGATGTAACTATTAAGACTCTCAAAGAGATACGTGGACCGCGTATGCTTGTTAACTTTATAGCGTCGCATATCGACATCGACGTTGCTTCAAAGCAGAAACTCCTTGAGAAAGCAACCTTTGCCGAGCGCATCTATGCTTTGATACGTCATACGCAGGGACTCTCCGCTATGGAAGATTTGCGCCACGAGATACAGGAGAAAACACGCGCGTCAATGGACAAGCAGCAGCGTGAATATTTCCTCAACCAGCAGATGCACATAATACAGGAAGAGCTGGGCGGTGCTTCTAACGAGGCAGAGGTGGCGCGTTTGCGTGAACGAGCTTCTAAAATGTTGTGGAGTGATGTTGTGGCAGAACATTTCAAACACGAGATGGATAAATTGCTACGCACCAATTCCGCTACACCTGACTACAGTGTGCAACTTAACTACCTGAATCTTATGCTTGATTTGCCGTGGGGACGTCGCGGCAGTTTCAATTCGGATATGGCCAAGGCCCGCAAGCGGTTAGACAACAATCATTTTGGTCTCGAGAAGGTTAAGGAGCGCATCCTTGAAATGATGGCGGTGCTCAACTTGACGGAGCAGCGTAAATCGCCTGTGCTTTGCCTTGTCGGAGCCCCTGGTACTGGCAAGACCTCGCTGGGCAAATCCATTGCTTCGGCATTGGGTCGCGAGTATGTGCGTGTGGCCTTGGGCGGTGTTCACGACGAGGCCGAGATTCGTGGACACCGTCGCACCTATGTGGGTTCTATGCCAGGACGTATCATCAACGGTATGATTAAGGCAGGGGTCAGCAACCCTGTTTTCGTCCTTGACGAGATTGACAAAGTTCAGACCAATAATTTTAGTGGCGACCCTATGGCTGCATTGCTGGAAGTGCTTGATCCAGAACAGAATGTCGCTTTTCACGACAACTATCTCGATGTGGACTATGACCTTTCTAACGTGCTGTTTATCGCTACGGCCAACAGCACTGCAGGCATACATCCTGCTTTGTTAGACCGTATGGAGATAATAGAGGTGCCGGGCTATATAATGGAGGAAAAACTGCAGATTGCCAAGCAATATTTGGTTCCACGCCAATTGGTCGACAATGGCTTCAAACGCGGTTCTTTTGTCTTTTCCGTCGAAGTGCTGCGTCGTATGATTGAGGATTACACTCGCGAGTCGGGGGTGCGTCAGCTTGAAAAGACCATAGGCAAAATGGTGCGCAACCGTGCAGTGAGGGTTGCGTCTGGTGACGAGGCTCCGAAAAAGATAGGTGTCGATGAGTTGCGCCCTGTGCTTGGGTTGCCCTTGCATCAAAGCGAACGTCGTGGTGACGAGCCTCGTGTGGCTGTGGTGACGGGCTTGGCCTGGACTCAGGTCGGTGGTACTATCCTTTTTATCGAAGCCTGCACTTCGAAGGGCAAAGGCAACCTGACTATGACGGGTAACCTCGGCGATGTTATGAAAGAGTCGGCGACGCTGGCATACGAATATATCAAAGCCAATGCATCGACACTTGGCATTGACAACGATGTGTTTGAAAACAGCAACATTCATATCCACGTTCCTGAAGGTGCCACACCAAAGGATGGCCCGTCGGCTGGCATAACGATGTTCACGGCTATGGTCAGTGCCTTCACTGGCCGCAAGGTGCGTTCCGACTATGCTATGACTGGCGAAATAACGCTGCGCGGTGCAGTGACTCCGGTCGGAGGCATACGTGAAAAAATTCTTGCAGCCAAGCGTGCAGGTATCACTGACATAGTGCTTTGCGAGGACAACCGTCGCGATGTGGAGGATATTACGCAGGATTATCTGTCGGGACTTACGTTCCACTACGTGACCGAAATGTCGCAGGTTCTGCCGCAAGTATTGATTTAAAGAGATAAGAACGAAATCGGGTAGGGTACCCAACATTGTTTGTTATGAAGAAATTATTGACGTCTTTGTTTGCTGTTGCAATAGCAGTGCCTATGGTGGCTCAGAATAGCTGGCCGCGTGGTGAGAACCAATCGCTGTTGACTGCCGAAGTGCCGGAACTGCGTCTGCCAGCAAAGGTTGACGATATATGTTTTGTGGATGGTAAGATCCATATTTCGTCCGGAGATATGCTTTTCGCTGTTGGCGTCAACAATGGCAAAGTGGGTTTCCCCGAAATAGACACTTCACTGACGGCTGTCGATTCGAAGATGACATACGCGGTGCGTCATCCTTTGACGAAGACGCTTTTTTACACAAAGGATGATGGCAAAGGCCGTCAGGTGCTGTACGAATACTATGAAAAAAAACCGGGTAAATTCGATACGCGACGTGTTAAACCCTATGGCTTCTCTTTCTCTTTGGAACATCCTGTCTTCTCTTCCGATGGAAGAGCGATGGTTTTTGTTTCCGACTGCCCCATTGGTTTTGGTGGTCTTGATTTGTGGTACAGTGAATGGCGCAACGGCGAGTGGCAGTATCCTCGTAATATGGGTCACCGTGTCAATAGCGAGGGCGATGAAACGATGCCGGCACTCTATGGCGATTTCCTTGTTTTTGCCTCCAACGGACATCCTGACGCTTTGGGTGGCAGCGACCTCTATGCCACACGCCTTGTGGCTCTTGAGCAGACTGGCGACACTGTGGAAATGTATCCTATTGGCCGCTGTGAGGTGCACAGTCTTGAAGCACCTTTCTGTTCCAAAACTGACGATTTCGGGTTTGTGTACAACGGCGAAGGCTATGGCCTATGGCTTTCGCGCGACACTGCCGGTGTCGAAGTGTGCCATTCGTTCAAAGGGCGTATGGACTGCATAAATGTGACTGGACTTGTCAGCGATGTCGGTGGTGCGCTGTTGGCTGATGCAAAGGTGACTTTGACTTCGCACGATAACCGTAATGTCAGCGTTATTACTGACTCCGAGGGTCGTTACAGTCTTTTTGTCCAGCCTGGCGAAGAGTACACGCTAACCTGCCGTGCTGACGAGCATTTCGTAAGCACGCAAAGCCTCAGTTTTGAACGCAGAAAGGAAGATCGCCTTTATGGTGCGGAACGCAACAACATAGTCCTCGACGCTTTTGCCATCGGTGTGCCCTATTCCTATGATGACCTTTTTGGCTCATCGGTGAGCTGCGAACTGTCGGCATCGGGAAGAAAGCGTTTGGACGATATCGCCCGTTTCCTGTTGGAAAACCCTAATCTGAAGCTGAACATTGCGTCGGCCTACAACCTGAGCGCCGACTTGCCGTTCTGCACGTTGCTCAACAATTCGCGCCTGCGTTCGCTTACAGACTATCTTGTCGCCAAAGGCGTGCCGCTGGTGTCGATAACAACGTCGACTGTCAAGCCGGCAGGTGCCGAAAGCCAGGACGAGGATAGCGAAATGATGTCGTCGACGGCGGTGTCGTCCCGGACGGTTTATTTCGTTTTTGTAAGATAATTTCTATAAAAAACTGATAATTAAAAAAATCTTCGTATCTTTGCATCGCAAAAAGTGTGCAAAATATGAAGATAAAAACGCTGTATTATAAGGTATTTTCTAGTATCTCATTGATTCTTGCATTGTTGCTGTGCAACGATGTAAAGGCGCAATTACAGGTAACCCAAGGTGGTTCTTTGTCGATGACACCCGAACAGCTGGTGCAGTCTGTGTTGGTGGGACAGGGTGTTACAATTGACAGTGTCTACTTCAACGGCTCGATGGGAACAATCAACTGTAATGCCATTGGAAAATTCACCACTGGCGCTACTGCCACAAACATTGGTATAGATTCCGGCATTGTTATGGGTTCGGGAGCTGTCTCTTTTGCCATCGGCCCCAACAACAATGGTGGTGGCAGCGCTGTGTCGGGTTGTAACTCATATTACAGTTCGGCACTAGCAAATGCTGCTTCAGGCACCACCAACGACTGTGCTGTACTTGAGTTTGATTTCTATCCGAGTTCGGACACTATCAAGTTCAATTATGTTTTCGCTTCCGAGGAGTATGACGAGTATGTCTGTGGCACAGTGAACGACATTTTCGGCTTTTTCATTTCTGGCCCTAACCCCAATGGAGGCAACTATGTGGATTCCAATATCGCTATTATTCCCGGCACAACGCTTCCAGTTTCAATCAACACGGTCAACAACGGTTCCGTGGGTTCTAACGGAAGTATGTCCAATCAGCCTTGTGTACTGACAAACTCTGCATACTATAGACACAATAATGGGAACAGCATCCAATACGACGGTTTTACCACCATACTTACCGCCTGGGCGGAGGTTATTCCTTGCAGAAAATACCACCTCGTTCTTGCCATAGCCGACGTGGGCGACCACGCTTTTGATTCTGGAGTGTTCCTTCAGGCCAACAGCTTGTCATCCAATGGTATCTCATTCGAATTCGAGAACCCTTCCAATCCAGAACATCCAGAAGACCTATACGAGGGGTGTATGGCAATAATACATATGACACGTGCTGATACAATGCCGACACCGACCAATATGGCTGTAACGTTTACCGGTACCGCCACCAATGGTGTTGACTTTGACTGGAAAAACACGACGTTTGCCTTCCCTGCCAACACAACCACTCACAACTATACAATCCTGCCTTTGATGGACAACGAAGTGGAAGGTACCAATGGCGTTGAGACAATGTTGGTCACATTCCAGGTCTACGAGTCTTGCCCGCCAGATTCTGTTTCGTTCAACATCATCGATATTGTTGGTTTGAATGCCCAAATATCCCGCGACACTTTGACCAGTTCGACTTACAGCACGTGGCTGCACGCCGACATTACAGGCGGTATGCCTAACAGATCCATTGTGTGGAAAAACCTACTTGCACCAGAGGCTCCCGAACGTTACGGCGACTCGATTTATGTGCCTACCACCACCGATTCCAGATGGGTGCTTTATGTCCACGACTCGTGCGGCAGCAGCCAGACCGACACAATGCTTGTCGGCATTCGCCGTGGTTTTGCATTCCCTTACAGAGATACTATGATTTGTGCCAACGAGCCTCTCGACCTGTATGTGCGATTCTCCAATGCCACCGACACTTTACAGGATAGCTGTGTGTGGTTCCGCAACAATGAAACCATACCTTTTGAATTGCAAAATGACACCGTGCGTGTCTATCCCGACACAACAACAAAGTATTACATCCATTCCTATGTAACCTGGAATGGGCAGATTTGGGAGGATGTCGACTCTATCCTTGTCCTCGTTGTACCGCTGCCTGAAGTCCACGTCATTCCCTCGACAACACGCATCTGCGATGGCGAGTCGACTTTGTTGACGGGTATCGGTGCCGCCAACTATTCCTGGGATGGCGGCGAGAACTTTGTCTCAGAGACTTCTCACACCTTTGTTCCCGACACTACCGGCTATATTCTTGTTCTCGGCAAGACCAATGGTGCCGACTGCTACGGAAAAGACTCTGTGCTGATTACCGTCGATACGATACCCGACGTTGTCATCGACGACGGTGGCGGTGTCTGTGGCGGCGAAGAGGCTGAACTGTCGGTCGTGACAAGTGCTGAAAGTTTGACGTGGACTGCTGCACCGCCCGACCCGTCGCTGGGCGGACAGGAAACCCGTAGCCACATCATAGTAAATCCCTCCAGCACGACAATGTATACCGTCACAGCTGTCAACGGCGTCTGTACCAACTCAAAGTCGACAACCGTTTCTGTCGAACCGATGCCTATAGCCATCGGTGAAGTGACGCCGCGCACTGTTTCGCTTGGCGAAATGGAAGCCGTATTCAGCGACATCAGTCAGTATTCCTCCACGCGCAAGTGGGAGTTTCCGGATGGCGTGGTCCGTACCGAGAAGGAAGTCGCCTACATTGTGCCCGACGATGTCGATTCAATCAGTGTACGCCTGTGGGCCTACAACCCCTACGATTGCTTCGACACTACGATGGTGACAGTTTATGTCGACCACACAACACTCTGGATTCCCAATGCCTTCACGCCCGAAGAAAGTACCAACAATACTTTCCTGGTCAAAATGAACGACGTGCAACGCTATCATATTTTCATTTACGACCGTCGCGGTGCACTCGTTTATGAGTCATTTGACCCCGAAAAACCGTGGGACGGAAAGGCTCAAAATGGTGAAAAATGCCCTCAAGGTGTATACACATATCTGGTTTCTTGCCACAAAATAACCTATCCTTTCGAGCAAATTATTCGTAAGGGAACTGTGGTGTTACTTAGGTAGTTAGGTGTCTTCTTGTCGGTTTTTTGACGCTTGAAGTCAAAAAAAATTTGGTGGGTATCGCAAAAAGTAGTACTTTTGCAACCGCATTTGAGGAGAAAAACAGGTGTTTTAAACTACCGATAGTGCAGAGATAGTTCGGGGCGTGGCGCAGTTGGCTAGCGCACTTGCATGGGGTGCAAGGGGTCGGAAGTTCGAGTCTTCTCGCCCCGACACGAAAAAGGTTCTTCAATCGAAGAACCTTTTTTTTGTTTTACTTGATTGCCAAAACGCTACGCAGTTTTGTTTTTCACTGTGTTTCGTTTATGACTTCTATGGTTAAAAGCTCTTTCTTCAGTATACATTCCAAGGCATATGTACAGTATATGTACAGTATATGTACAGTATTTGTACGCTTACGAAGCGTACATATACTGTACATATACTGTACAAATACTGTACATATGCCTATGCTGATGCCGTGTGGAGCCACCTTTGGAGGTGGTTGGAAGCGCGAAAAAAACAGTGCTTTTTTATAATATTTTGTGCTTTATGCCGTTGTTGTTGAAAAAATAGTGTTATGACGATAGAAGAACTATATTCCGAATACCTAAAAAGCCGGTGTGTGACTACCGATTCGCGCCAGGTGACGGACGGCTGTATCTTTTTTGCTTTGAAGGGCGACAATTTTGACGGCAACCGCTTTGCGCAGTCGGCGCTCGACAAGGGTGCCGCACTGTGTGTGGTCGACAATCCTGAATGCAAGGTCGATGAGCGGTGCATTCTTGTCAAGGATTCGCTGCAGACGCTGCAGGAGCTGGCGCGTTACCATCGCACCCAGCTTTCGATACCCGTGGTGGGAATTACCGGAACCAATGGCAAAACGACGACAAAGGAGTTGGTCAATGCCGTTCTTTCAAAGAAATACCGTGTCCACTGCACTCAGGGCAATTTCAACAACCACCTTGGTGTTCCGCTGACGCTGCTTTCGACGCCTGCCGACGCCGAGATGCTTGTCGTGGAGATGGGCGCCAACCACCCCGGCGAGATTGATTTTCTGTGCAATATTGCCAATCCCGAGTTTGGCCTTGTCACCAATGTGGGTAAGGCGCATTTGGAGGGCTTTGGCTCGTTCAAGGGTGTGATTCGCACCAAGACGGAGCTTTACAAGCATCTTGCCGCAATGGCAGGCGTGATATTTGTCAATGCCGACGACGAGATATTGATGGAGCGTGCCGAGAAGATGGCGCAGCTGCCGGCCAATCCGTCGGTGCTGCCCGGTGTGGTGCCATCCATTCCTGGTGTCACACCGTCGGACTATACTGCCGATTTCTGCCCGCGCGGCGTCAATCTTCCTATGGCATCGGTGGTGACATACGGCAGTTCGGAAGCGGCCGAATGCAAGGGCTCTTTCGTCTCGTCGGATCCTTGTATGAAATTCTATTTTGAAGACGGCGACACGGTGTACAGTGTCCAGTCGCAGCTGGTTGGCGGCTACAACTATTCCAACGCGATGGCTGCCGTGTGTGTGGGTCGCTATTTCGGCGTTGAACTGTTCGACATCAAGACAGCCATTGAAGAATACCGTCCTTCGAACAACCGCTCGCAATGCCTTCGGACAGAACGCAATACGCTGATTCTGGACTGCTATAATGCCAATCCGTCGAGTATGCGTGTGGCTGTCGACAATTTTGCCGCTATGAAGGGTGGCAACAAGATGGTGGTTCTTGGTGCTATGAAAGAGCTTGGCGGCGATTCGCGCAGCGAACACCGTGAACTCTTCGACCGCATAGTGCGTGCCGGTTTTGAACGTGTTATGCTGATAGGCGACGAGTTCCGCTTTGCCGAAGGCTCTGAAAGAGTCGAGTGGTTCGAGAATACGGAGGCGGCTGCCGAGAGGTTGAAACAGAATCCTGTCATTGGTGCAATGGTGCTGGTCAAAGGTTCCAACTCCAACCGGATGTGGACTCTTGAGGAGGTTCTTTGAAGCCTTTGGCTGCAGATGAAATTTTTTTCGTCGTGCCAAAATAATTGCTGTAAAGTGGCGTTATTTATTTTTAAAGTCAATTATTAACAAAAAGAAATATTTTAATTGTTATGAAAAAAATACTTGTTATTGCGGCTTTTGCCGTATTGTCGATGGGAAGCCTGCTGGCCCAGAACACTTTCAAAGGTTCCATCATCTATTCGGTCACTTCGACTGGCGAGACGGCTTTCACCGTGCCTGAGCAGATGGCTACCGCCGAACTTAAGGTGTATGACGACAAGGTGCTGACATCCAGTGTGGTTTTTACCAATACGCCGATGATCAACAGTATTCTCATCGATGGTCACAAGCAGTTTGCCTGCTGGGATTTGAGTATGATTTTTATGTATCTTTCGCAGAATGATGTTGAACTTGACTACAAGGGTTCGAGCAAGATTCTTGCCAAAAGCGAGCTGACGCAGAACAATATCGACAGTTTGACGATTCCTTGCACGGAAGGGTACTATATCGAGTATGTGGATGGAGAAACCAAGACTATTGCAGGCATCACAGCAAAAAAGGCTGTTTTGCACATTTTTGACGACGAAGGTGCGGACCATCCGGTAGTTGTATGGTACAGCGATGAGATGGGTCCGGATGTCAATATGCTCTTCAACGGTGTCAAAGGCATCGGTCTCGAATATTCGACTGACCTTGGCGAGGGCCGTCAGCTGACTCTCACAGCCACCGAGGTTAAGAAAGGCAAGGTGAAAGAGGTTGATATGCTTCTGCCTAGCGGCTATGAAGAACTGTCGGAAGATGAGTTCAAGAAGCTTTTTGAGCAGATTGGTGAGGAAATGAAGTATTTGCAGGAAGAATAGCCTTTTTCTGTTTTATTATGTCCAAAAAGAAGAAGAAAGTAAAACCCACGAAGGAAAGCGGTCTGAGGCATTTTGTTTCGACGCCTCAGTTCGCTATTTGCCGTGGCGCATTCTATGCGCTTCTGGCAGTGTATGCCTTTGTGGCAATAGTCAGCTATACGCTATGGTTCATCAAGCTTGGACTTGAACCGTCGCGCACCGTCAACTGGTGCGGCACGTTCGGCGGTTGGCTGGCATCGGTGCTGGTGAGCGGCGCGTTCGGCATAGCATCGATGGGTTTGTGTTTTCTTCTTTTTGTCTATGGTTTGCGCCTGATAGTCAAGAATCATATTTCGAAGTCGGAGAAGGCTCCGCACCGCACATTGTGGCGTGACGACCGGCTGTTCCGCAAAACGCTGTGGTCTACGCTGTTCTGGGTGATGTGGCTCTGTACCACCATTGGATGGCTTGCCAATCCGGAAAAGGCCGACCAGCATACTGTCGGTGCTGCCCTATCGGGTGTTGTAGGTACTGAACTGGCGCGTCTGCTCGACGGTTTGCTTCACATAGGCCTGCCCATACTGCTGTTGTTCCTTGCTGTTATGTTTCTTGTGCTGGTGCACAATGTACGCATTCATCTGCCCGAACGCCCCGAACACCCCGAAGAAAAAAAGGTTGAACCCGAGGCAGAAGAGGAGGACGAAGAGGAAGAAGATGAGCCGAAGAAAGGCTGGTTTTATCACATATTCCATCGCGGCAAGCCCGTCGACGAAGACGACGACGAGGAGAACGAGGATAATGACGGAGCTGAATTTGAGGCCGATTCGCCTTTGGATGAAATTGTCATTGAACGTGTGAGCAAGCGTCGCGGCAATCCTGTCGATGGGGAACCGACGGACGAGGAGGAGACAAATGACGATGGGGAAGTGACATTCAGCATTGACGATGAATTTGAACGCATCAATCGCCGTGCCGGACGTCCAGGCAATCAAGATGAGGGTCCCGTTTTCACAGTCCACGAAACTGCCGACGACATAAAGCCTGCTGCCGATGTGGATGACGAAGAGATGGAGCCTGACGATTTTCGCCAGCATTTCGGCACTGACGAGCCGTATGACCCGAAGCTTGACTTGAAGGATTTCCAGATGCCGGGAACCGACATACTGGAAGACTGGGAAAAGAAAAACACCAAGGTCACCAAGGAGGAATTGGTAGCCAACAAGGATCGCATTGTGGAGACACTCCGCGACTATGGCATTGAGATTACGGAAATATCTGCCCAGCCAGGTCCGACGGTGACACTATACAAAATAAAGCCTGCCCGCGGTGTGCGTATCAGCAAGATACAGGGGCTTGAAAACGACATAGCCCTTTCACTTGCTGCTTTGGGCATTAGAATTATAGCACCTATTCCCGGCGAGAGCAACATCGGCATTGAGGTGCCAAACGCCAAACCGCAGATTGTGGCTATGAAGACGATGCTTGAAAGCGAGGAGTTCCGCAATGCCAAAATGGAACTTCCGGTCGCTTTTGGAAAGACCATCAGCAATGAGTGTTTTGTGACCGATTTGGCCAAAATGCCACACCTGCTTATGGCCGGTGCCACGGGTACTGGTAAGTCGGTCGGTCTGAATGCTGTATTGGCTTCATTGCTATACACCAAGCATCCATCAGAACTGAAACTGGTTCTTATTGACCCGAAAAAGGTCGAGTTCTCACTCTATTCCAAGATTGAGCGCCATTATTTGGCGGTGATGCCCGACGAAGTCTCAAAGGAACCCGACAAGCGAGAGCCTGTCATTACCGACGTTAAGAAGGTGGTGCGCACACTCAACTCGCTTTGCATAGAGATGGATAGCCGCTATGACCTTCTGAAAGCTGCCAAAGTGCGCAAGATAACCGAGTATAACGAGAAGTTCTGCAACCGTATGCTCAACCCTGAGCACGGTCATCGCTACCTGCCTTACATCGTTGTCGTCATCGATGAGTTCGGCGACTTGATTATGCAGGTAGGCAAAGAGGTTGAACTTCCAATATGCCGTCTGGCACAGCTGGCACGTGCTGTCGGTATCCACCTTATTATCGCTACACAACGTCCCACAACGAACATCATTACAGGTACTATCAAAGCCAATTTCCCTGCACGTGTGGCTTTCCGTGTGACGAGCGGCATCGACAGCAAGACCATTCTCGACACAGGTGGCGCACAGCAGCTCATAGGTCGCGGCGATATGCTTATATCGCTCGCAGGCAAGGATTTGGTACGACTGCAGTGTGCCCTTATTGACACGCCTGAAATTGAAAAACTGGTGAAATACATAGGCGACCAACGTGGCTATGCCGAAGGTGAAGGCTTTGTCCTGCCTGAATATCTTGATGAGAATGATGCTCCCAATAAGGAGTTCGATGCTAAGGCTAAGGACGAGTTTTTCAATGACGCAGCCCGTCTGGTTGTGGCCTCGCAGTTTGGCAGCACATCGCTCTTGCAGCGAAAACTGTCGCTGGGCTACAACCGTGCTGGTCGTATAATCGATCAGCTTGAAGCTGCCGGTATTGTTGGCCCCTATAATGGTTCGAAGGCACGCGATGTTCTTATTAAGGACGAAGTGACCTTGGAAGAACTTCTTAAATCACTTTGATTGTGACTGCGCAGGAGTATACCGAGTCGCTGACCACACCGTCCGACGATGTCCTTGACGTCATTGAGCGGTGGTCTCATCTGCATACCGCCCAGCCTCAGATGATTTGCGGATCGTATGAAGGACGTTTGCTGACAATGCTGGCTCGAACTGCAGGCGCTCGATGTGCCGTGGAGATTGGTGCATTTGTCGGATACTCGTCGATATGCATAGCCCGTGGACTCGCAAAGGATGGCATTTTGTATACATTCGAAGTCAACGAAGAACAGGAACAGCATATTCGTAGACACCTTGAGGCTGCGAATCTTTCCGAAAGGGTGGAGCTGCATATCGGTGATGCAAAAAAAATGTTGCCTGATATTTTTGAAAACGTTAAGTCGAAAGTTGATTTTGCCTTCATTGATGCCGGCAAACGTCAGAACAAGACTTTCTACGACCTTGTTATGCCGTTGATGCGTAGCGGTGGCATCATAGTGATAGACAACACCCTGTGGGGCGGTAAAGTGCTCGACACAGAGCTTTACAACGATGCTGACACCAAAGCGGTTGACGACTTCAACAATTACGTCCACAATGACCCTCGTGTCGAGAACATTATGCTTAGTGTTCGTGATGGAGTGTTGATTTGCAGTGTGTTGTAAATATTATTTCTCTATATAAAAAAAAAGTTATAATTTTGCATTTCCTAATAAGTTGAAAAAATGAAACACAATATGAAGAAAGTCTTTATTTTGACAGGAATTTTTGTCTTGATGGCCTGCCTGTCGTCGTGTGGCAAAGAACGTACCTGCCGTTGCGCGGTATTCGGTCCGGATGCCAATCCGCAGAAAATCCGTATAATCAAGATCGACAAAGGCACTTGCGACGAAATGCGCTATGTGCTTTTCGACCTAGATGCTGTGCTCTATCCCGACCGCACGGACTCTGTCCTTTGCACGGATTTTGACTTTGAACCTTACGTCAACGAATGATAATGCATAGAAATATGAAAACCAAGAAAATACTTTTAATACTTCTTCTCGTGGCTGTCACCGTCACTCTCGGTGCCTGCAAAAAAAGCCGCTATTGCCACTGCATCAGCGAAAGCTACACATCGATAGCTCTCGACGGCACCACTCATACTGTTGCCGACACGGTGGTTGTCAATGTCGACCGTGGATTCAAATGCGAGCATATTATTGAACTTGGTATACAAGAACTTAAGAACGGAGAATATGTCACTGCCACTCGCAAGGTTGATTGCCTGGAGCTTGATATGGACACCGTAGCCACCATTCCCCTCGAACATCCTACCGACGACTGACAAATAGATGAAGTCTTTACGTATTTCGGCCTCAGTGCTTAAGATATTGGTCGGAGTGATGTTTCTCATTTCGGCGGTGGCAAAGTTTGTCACCATCGATGCCTTTGAGATGTATGTATACAGCTTTGGCATTTTCCCTCTGACAGTCAGCTTCTACATTGCACGCTTTGTGCTTGCATTCGAGCTTGTTCTCGGTGCTTCTCTCATATCGCATCGTCATCATCGTTTTACGCTGGTGATGTCGCTGATGTTCCTAATCTGTTTTGTGCTCTTTCTTGCGTATGCCCACCTGGTGGGACGTACCGACAACTGCCACTGTTTTGGTGATTTGATGCCATTTTCACCAGTACAGTCGATAATGAAAAACGCGGCACTTATCCTTGTCCTGCTTTTTGTCTACAAAGAGACGCCGCAGGAATGGTATCCGCGTTGGTGGTTGGTGACCATAATCTATATCGTCACGGCAGGATTGATGTTCCTATATATGGTTCGCATTCTGCACGCTCTCGACATTTATGCAATGGTTCTTATGCTTGTTATGCTGTGCGTTGGAGTGCTTGCATCAATGCCGTTCTATCATCGTTGGTACGTTACAGCCGTGCTGATACTGGCACCCATTGTTGCAACTTTTATCCTCACACCGCCAGACAGTTGGTTCTACAACGACACAGACGAACGTTACGACAAAGAACTGTTCCAAGAGCAGATTTCTGCGCCTGTCGCAGACAGCTCTGTTGCTATTGACAGCATTGCCGAGAATTCGAATCCTGCTCTTTCCGGCCTTGGATTGGACCAAGGACGTCAAATCGTGGCTTTCTTCAGCCCCAAGTGCGGCTATTGTCGTTTAGCAGCCGAGAAACTGTCGACCATTGTTAATCGTTACGAACTTGACACGACGCGGATTACATATGTCTTCCCGCAGGTCAAGGATACAGCTTCTTATTCTGATTTTTACAGTAAGTCGCGTTCTCCACATTATCGTGAGGCTCGCATCGACAAGGAGTTGTTTGTCCGCATCACGAGAGCGTCGTTCCCTATAGTACTGCTAATTGAAGACGGCGAGTCGGTGGCTTCGTTTGCCTATCGCAACATCGACGAGGCGCTTGTGCGTGATTTTTTAAATCAATAAACCATAAAATACCTTGTGCAGTGAAAATCAAAAGATTTCTTCTTTGTATCTCTCTTGCTGTGCTGCTTTTAGCTTCGTGCGGGAAGACTTGCCGTTGCTATCGCTACGACGGCGACGTTGTAGAGTTTGATATGGCTGAGCTTGAAGCAAACGACGAGACTTGCGAAGGCAAGGAACTTGTTAACCACGGCCTTACCTATTCGCTTTGCGAACGTGTTTTGTTTTAGCAGAGTTATTTTCTCAACACCTTTTTTGCAATTTTGCCTATCATCGCACGTTCGTTGAAGGCTATTGCTGCTATGTATATCAAAAGAAGCACTGTGTTCAGCGCTAGCGATTTCCAGTCGCCGGCGTTGCCAATATAGTTCATCGCGGCAAAAAGTGCCATTGCTAGTGCAAAGTAACCGCCTATCGCGCCGAGAGGATAGTCGACGCGGTTGTAGTGTCGTCCTATTATGAAACTAAGCAGCATACAGATGCCGTAGCCGCAGAAACCGCCCCAGGCACAGGCAACATATCCGTAGCGCGGCACAAAGATTATGTTTACGACCAACAGTACAATACATCCGATGGCGGAAAGTATTGCACCCCAGTATGTTTTGGCAATAAGCTTGTACCAGAACGACAGGTTGAAATATATTCCCATAAATATTTCGGCCATCATCACTATCGGCACTACGCTCAAACCTTCCCAGTAGCGTGGCGCGATGATGTGCTTCAGCAGTCCCATATAGGCCACAACGGCCAAAAATGCCAGCAGTGTAACCATTACGAAGTATTTCATAACCAGCGCCTGACTTTCCTTGCTGTCCTTGCCTGACCCTTGTGCGAAGACAAAAGGTTCGTATGCGTAGCGGAACGCCTGGGTTATCATAGCCATTATCATAGCAATCTTCACGCAGGCACCGTATATGCCCAACTGTGCTTCTCCCTCGGCTCCCGGCACCAAGAAGCGGTAGCATATCTTGTCGGCCACTTGGTTCAGGATTCCTGCCAGTCCCAGCAGCAACAGCGGCCAGGTGTAGGCCAGCATACGCCGCACCAGCTTGCGGTCGATGCCGTTGCGCATCTGTCGCAGCTCGGGGATGAAAGCCAATGTGATGGGAACAGTGCAGATAAGATTGATAAGAAAGATGTAAAATACTTGGTTGTCAGGAGTGTACCAGCCGGCCAGAGCGGGGTTGGAAGCGGCAAGGCGGGGCGCCGCCACAAAGACAAACAGGTTGATGCCGATGTTGCAAATGATGAAAAGCAACTTGAGGAAGGCAAATTTCCAGGCACGGTCATTGAAACGCAGATAGGAAAACAAAATGGCCTGGAAGGCATCGAAGCCCACGACAGTGGCCATAATTCGAATGTATTCGGGGTGGTCGGCATAGCCCAACGTGTTGGAAATAGGACCAATGAAGAGGTTGACAAGAATTACGAAAATTGCTGACACGAAGCCAACCATATAGAGTGCCGTCGAAAAAACCGTGCCGCTGCGCTCGCGTTCGCGATTGGCGAAATAGAAGAATGTCGTCTCCATTCCAAAGGTCAGTATCACAAGCATCAAAGCCGTGTAGGCATAAAGGTTTGTAACCACGCCGTAGTTGCCCGAACTCACCAGCGTGTAGGTGTAGAGCGGTACCAGCAGATAGTTCAGAAATCGACCCACAATCGAGCTCAGACCGTAGATCATCGAATCCGAAAGAAGTTTTTTCAGCGATTTGTTGCTACTCATTTCAAAGTCATTTTGTTCAATAACTGAAAAACTCATAAAAAAGTATATCGCCCCAATCAAGTTTTTTCGCCCTGTTGCATTCCCCCACATCTGACACAGCTCCGAAGCACCTCCGTTAACAATTTTTATGTTAATTCTATGAAGTTCCTATCATATTCCATTAATTTGAAATTTGGTAAAAATTTAGTAAGAATTTGGGTAAACTTTGATAGGTATTTGGTTCTTGGAAATCAGCTACTTAAAAAATGGCAAAAATTGGGGTGTATTTAAGGAAAATTAACATTTGAAATGTTAAAATCTTTACAAATTCGGGAACGAATTATGAGGTGGATATGGTATCGATTTTTTGCTTTTCGATGACCCTCGTTTTTTGCTTTTATGGATAAAAACAGGAAAGGAATTTCTTAAATAAAAATAAAAACGCTATTGATTGTCTGTTATATGAAAAATGTTTGGTAACTTTGCATTTTTATAATTAATATGATAAAAATGCGAAGATATTTATATAGAGCTTGTTTGGTGGCTGTTGCTGCGTTTCTGTTTGCTTCGTGTGGCAAGAAAGTTGTGATTGACAGCTACGCAATCATCCCGCAACCGGTTAAAATGGAGCTTGAAAAAGGCAGTTTCACATTGTCGTCGTCTACGCGTTGCTATGCTGGCAACATTGGACAGAACGACCCGTCGGTGAAATACATCTCGGGGCGCCTGCGCCAATGGCATTTCAATCCCGTTCTGGTTGGTACCCCTGAGGCCAATTGTCTGCAACTGCTCATCAATGAGAACTATGATGCCGAGCTCGGCGACGAGGGCTACACCATCGATGTCCTGAAAGACGGCATAGTCGTTGCTGCCAACACCGAACGTGGACTTTTCTACGGTTTCCAGACACTGGTGCAGATGTTGCCCGAGGATATTGCCGAGAACCGCTACAGTAAGATTCAGCTGCCTTTGTGCCATATCAAGGACTACCCGCAGTACAGCTGGCGTGGCAGCCATCTGGATGTGTCGCGCCATTTCTTTGGCGTCAGTCAGGTCAAGAAGCATCTCGACTTGATGGCGCATTACAAGATGAACAAGTTCCATTGGCATCTGACCGACGACCACGGATGGCGTGTGGAGATTGCCAAGTATCCGCTGCTCAACGATATAGGTTCGTGGCGTGTGGACCGCGACGACCAGCCGTGGGGCGAGGCCGACCCTGCGGGCGAAGACGAGCCGCGCAGCAACGGCGGCTATTATACCAAGGCTGAAATAGAGGAGATTGTGAACTATGCTGCCGAGCGTTTCATTGACATTGTGCCGGAGATAGAGATTCCTGGTCATTGCTGTGCTGTGCTCGAGGCTTATCCCGAGTTGGCCTGCGAGGGCGACGACACGACCTACACGGTTCAATTTGGCCCTTATTGGCCTCCGCGTGCCATTCTTTGTGGCGGCAGCGACAGCGTGATGACGTTTCTGAAAGACATTATGGACGAGATTATTCCGCTTTTCCCGTACAGCTATATTCACATTGGCGGCGACGAGGCGGTGAAGGAGAACTGGCAGCGTTGCCCGCGTTGCAAGAAGCGTATGAAGGAACTGGGACTTAAGGATTTCGAACAGTTGCAGAGTTGGATGATAGTGGAAATAGAGAAATATGTCAAAGGGCAGGGCAAGAACATCATCGGATGGGACGAGATACTCGACGGTGGCGTGTCGGCCGATGCAACGGTGATGTCGTGGCAGGGTATGCGAGGCGGCATCACGGCGGCGCGACGCGGCAATGATGTTATTATGACACCTATGGAGTATTGTTATTTCAATTTCTATCAGGCCAATGCCGATTTTCAGCCTCCAGCTATGCCAAATTCGCTGGTGACTCTGCACAAGGTGTACAGTTTTGACCCCGTGGCCGGCCTTCACAGTGCTGAACAGCGTCGTCACGTATTGGGCGCACAGTGCAATCTTTGGACGGAGTATATCAACACTCCTGAAATGGCGGAATATATGCTGCTGCCTCGTTTGTGTGCTATGTCTGAGGTGCTTTGGTCGCCGCAGGCGGTGCGTCAGTGGGAGAGTTTCCGTTCGCGTGTGGCGCGTCATTGTGTGCGACTTGTTGCCAGCGACTATCGTGTCGGCACTGGCTCGTTCCAGCCGTGGATGACGCTGCTGAAAAGCGACGACGGCAGGCTTTATGCCAAGCTGGAATGGGAGGTTGAAGGTACCCATATCTATTACCATACCGGCGACGGACATTTCCGTCGATATACAGAACCTGTTGAAGTTAAGAAAGGAACGACCGTCACAACGTTGTCTTTCTACAACGGTGTGTTGAAGGAGAAGGCCTACGATTTCGAGGTCAAATGAGGACGGTTGCCAATGATAACATTTATCACATTTGAAGGAGAGAAACAATGACAACATTTGATTTTTCAAGCATAGAACCCTACGGAAACGACGAAGTGCCGAAAGCTTTGGAGCGTCTGGCGCACAATCCGATGTATGCCCGTCTGGTCAAGACGATGAACCCAAAGATCGACTTTGGGAGTTTTATGGCAATGATGGAGTGTATCACCACGTGCGACGAATTGCAGTATATGGTGATGCGCCCGCTGATACACCAGATTGTGCAGCGCAGCGCGACTTCGTTCACTTATGACGGCCTGGAAAACATCAGCAAGGATCAGTCCTACCTGTTCGTTTCCAATCACCGTGCCATCACGCTGGATGCAGGTCTGTTCGATGTGGCGCTGATTTCCAATGGCTTCAAGACCCCGGAGATAGGTTTTGGCAACAACTTGATGAAGAACGATTTCATTATCGACTTGTTCCGCCTGAACAAAATGTTCACCATCATACGCGACGGTTCGCGCCGTGACTTCTACAACAACTCGGTGTTCCTGTCGAACTACATCCACCACGTGCTTTTTGAAAAACACAGCTCTGTGTGGATTGCCCAGCGCAACGGACGTACCAAAAACGGTGACGACCGTACCGACCAGGGCTTGCTGAAGATGTTCTCGATGGCTGGTACCGGCGACTTTGAGGATGATTTCAACAAACTTCGGATTGTCCCTGTCGCGATAAGCTATGAGTATGAGCCTTGTGATTTTATGAAAAGTATAGCAGAGTACACTGCTAGTACCGGTATTTATGAAAAAACACCTCACGAGGACGTACTGAGTATGATGATGGATATTTCGCAGAAGAAGGGTGATATCCATCTGTCAATCTGCAAGCCGATCACGCCCGAAGAGGTCGGTGAATGTGCCCGTTTGGTCAAGAATGAACGTTTTGCCGCGTTGGCTGGCATTATCGACAAACGTATTCATAAGTCTTATAAATTGCATAGAACCAATTATATCTGTGCCGATTTGGTGAGTGAAAATGCTGAATTTGTGGATTATTACACCACTGCACAGATGGAGGAGTTCATAAAATATGCCGAACATTCGTCGTTGAAATGCCCTTCGGAAGCGGCTAAAGAGAAACTGACGGAGATTTTTCTCGGAATGTATGCAAAACCTGTTTTTAATCAAATGAATGATGATTGAAAAGATAAAAGAAATCGCTAAAAGGATAAACCCTGAAGTTATAGAGTGGCGTCGTTGGCTGCATCGCCATCCCGATTTGTCGCAGCAAGAGTTTGGAACGATGGCATATGTGGCCGACCGTCTGCGTGAAATGGGGCTGGAACCGCGCACGGGCATAGGCAAGACGGGTTGTATGGCCATTTTGCGAGGTGGCATTGACCCCGATGGCTATTGCGTGGCTTTGCGCAGTGACTACGATGCACTGCCTTTGCAGGAGGCTACTGGGTTGCCGTTTGCTTCTGAAAATCCTGGCGTTATGCACGCCTGTGGTCACGATATGCACACAAGCTCGTTGTTGGGTGCGGCCAAAATTCTTTGCGAGTTGCGCGAGGAACTTAACGGAACTCTGATGTTCATCTTCGAGCCTTCGGAGGAAATGTATCCTGGCGGGGCAAGGATGATGATGGACGACGGGTTGTTCGATGAGTTGATGCCCAACGAGATATACTCTTTCCACTGTTTGCCCGAAATGGACTTCGGCCGTGTCGGAATGCGCAAAGGCAAATATATGGCTTCGACCGATGAACTATATTGGACAGTGAAGGGCAGGGGAGGCCACGGCGCTACGCCGCATCTCAGTGTCGATCCCATCCTTATTGCCAGTCACATCGTTGTTGCATTGCAGCAAGTGGTGAGCCGCAACGCGTCGCCGATGATGCCTACCACCTTGAGCTTTGGAAAATTTATTGGTAGCGGCCGTACCAACATAATCCCCGACGAGGTAAAAATGGAGGGTATAATACGCACTTTCGACGAGAAATGGCGCCTCGAGGCTCACGAAAAGATTCGCAAGATATCGTGCGGCATAGCTGAAAGTATGGGTGGCGAGTGCGATTTGTTTATAGATTACGGCTATCCATATGTCGTCAATGACGATGAATGTACGCAGCAGGTATATGACAACGCCTGTGCCTTTTTGGGCAGCGACAAGGTTGAATGGCTTGATATGCGTATGACTGCCGAGGATTTCGCGTTCTTCGCGCAGAAGATACCTGCCTGCTATTTCCGCATAGGAATACACGAACCCGGTACGCCGTTCAGCAATTTGCATCGACCCAACCTCATCGTCGATGAGCGCTCTATAGAACTGGCCAACGGCCTGGTGGCATACAACGCCTTTATGGCATTGAACAACAGAATCAAACAACAGTAGTTTTTAATGGGCGAGATAGACAAGACAAAACAACTTGAAACCAAAAAAATAAGCGCGTTGCTGCTGGAATATGCTCTTCCTGCCGTGGTGAGCCAGGTGGTAACGTCGGTATATAATATCGTCGACCGTGTCTTTCTGGGACACAGTGCCGACGGTTATGGAACACTATATTTGGCTGCATTGGCCATCACATTTCCAGTGATGAACATCATCCACGCATTCGGTTCGCTTGTCGGTGCAGGTTCTTCGTCGCGAATGAGTATTGTGCTTGGTCGTAAGGATGTACGCTGGGCCGAGAAGATTTTGGGCAATACTATGCTTTTGACTTTTTTCTTTGGTTTTCTGTTTGTTACTGCCGGATATATCTGGATGCGCCCCATACTCACCCTCTTCGGTGCTTCGCAGCAGACACTCGATTTCGCCTGTCAGTATATGGACATTGTGCTGCCGGGAATGTTCCTTGTTACAGTGACTTACAACCTTACGGGTCTGATACGAGCCTCGGGCTATCCGTCGAAGGCAATGTGGATAATGATAAGCGGAGCTGTTCTCAACATATTTCTTGATTATTTGTTCATTGGCGTCTTTGGCTTGGGTGTTGTCGGTGCCGCTTGGGGTACAACCATATCGATGGCTATGACGGCATTGGTGTCGGTGGCGCATTTCGTGCAACCGCACAGTTTCATACGATTCAAGGCTCACGCCTGGGCTCCAAAGCTATACATCTTCCGCAATATTCTGGCAATAGGCATCAGCCCCTTCTCGATGAATGTGGCGGCTTTTGCCGTTGTGGCTGTACTCAACAGGCAATTGGCCTTGTATGGCGGCGACAACGCTGTGGCTGTATATGGCGTTGTCAATTCTGCTGCTGGTCTTATAGTTATGACATTCCTTGGTGTCTGCCAGGGAATGCAACCCATAGCTGGCTACAACTATGGTGCCGGCCACAACGACCGTCTGCGCGAGGTGTACATACTGACGCTCAAAGTCTGCGTTGCATTGGGCATCATAGGCTCGGCAGTGTCAATACTTTTCCCGCGCACTATTATCCAGTTTTTCAATTCCGAAGAATCGATCCTTTCTGTCGGTGTGCCGGCATTACGCTATCTGATGGTCTTCGCGCCGTTCATAGCATATACTATCACTAACTCGCAGCTGTTCCAAGCCATTGATCAACCTTGGATAGCCATTGTCACAAGCCTGTCCAGGCAAGTGATATTCCTTATACCCATATCGTTGGTGCTTCCCGGCATAATCCATCGTGCCGGAGGTGACGGCGTTACCGGCGTTTGGCTTTCGTGTGCTATATGCGACCTGCTCGGGGCTGCGCTGTCGACGGTGCTTCTGCTGACACACAGACAGGTGTTCCACAAAGGATACGTGCCTCCGCTGCGTAGACCTCGCAAAGAACTTGGACCTAAACCAGATAAAAATTGAATTATGAGCAAAGATGTCACTAAAATCGTGTTGACAGGCGGCCCTTGTGCCGGCAAAACCACGGCGCTGGCGCGCATCGTGGAACATTTCTCGGACATAGGCTATTATGTGCTGACCGTTCCTGAGGCAGCTACTCTTTTTTCGCAGTCGGGTGTCGATTTCTTGACTGCCAACAAGTCGCTTTTTATTGAAAGTGAACGCCAGTTGATGGAATTTCAGCTTGAAATGGAAGACCGTATGGAACGCATTGCCAAGTGCAGCGACCGACCGTCGCTGATAGTCTGCGACCGTGGCACGATGGACATCAGAGCATATATGCGCCGTGAGATGTGGGACGCACTGCTCGATTCGATGGGGAAAACAGTTGTCGAACTGCGCGATGCCCGCTATTCGGCTGTGATTCATATGTCCACGGCCGCCAAGGGCGCTGAAAGCTTCTACACCCTTGGCAACAACGCGGCGCGCAGCGAGACACCCGAACAGGCTCGTGAAATCGACGACCGCCTGATGACCGTTTGGACGGGACATCCCCATTTGCGTGTGGTTAGCAACGACTGCGGCTTTGAAGAGAAAATGAATCGCGTGCTGAAAGAAATAGCTCACGTTTTGGGAGTGCCGCAACCAATAGAAATAGAACGTAAATACTTGGTTGACAAGATTGCGGAAATACCAAACGGCAATGTTAGCGAGATAGTGCAAACCTATCTGATGCCTCTCGACGGACAGGAACGCCGTCTGCGTATGCGTGGCGAAAATGGTCACAATGTCTATTTCCTCACGACAAAAATACGTCTTTCGGAGGATCGCAACTACGAGCACGAACGTCAGATTGACGAAAAGCAATATCGAGAATTGCTGCTCGAGGCCAATCCCGACAAACATCCTGTCCATAAACTCCGTTGCTGCTTTTTGTGGAAAGATCAATATTTTGAACTTGACGAGTTCCTTAACCCTCGCCTTGAACATCTGCTTCTGGAAATAGAAGATGCCGAGGATGCTTCGGCAGTTGATTTCCCGCCGTTCCTGCACGTGGTGAAGGATGTGACGGGAGATCCTATGTATTACAATTCAAACATAGCCAAAAGATGACAACCCGACCGCAAATTGACACAGAGTTTCCTCTGCAAAAATACAATACTTTCGGAATCCCTGCTGTGGCGGCAGGATTTGTAAGGCTCTGCTCTGACGATGATTATGTAGCACTAATGGAGTCCGAACTGCTGCGCAATTCGCCTTTTTTCATTCTTGGGGGAGGCAGCAATGTGGTACTTCCCGACCGCTATGACGGCATTATTGTTCATCCCGACAACAAAGGTGTCCATTTGGTCGGTACCGAAAACGGTGTCGCTTATGTTGAAGCTGGTGCCGGCGAGGTGTGGGCAGAATTTGTCGACCGCTGCATCGACAATGGGTGGCACGGTCTCGAAAACCTGGCTTCGATACCCGGATGTGTTGGCGCCGCTCCGGTGCAGAATGTCGGCGCCTATGGCAGGGAGGCCAAAGATGTTGTGGCACAAGTGCATTGTTATGACATCCAAAAAGGTGTGCAACAATGGATTGATGCTGCAGACTGCGGCTTCGGCTACCGATGGTCGCGTTTTAAAGGCGAGTGGAAAGACCGCTTTCTCATTGATCGTGTTGTTTTTGCGCTGACTTGCGATTTCGTTCCCGACCTTTCTTACAAGGCTTTGGCTACGGCTGTTGCCGAGCGTGGCATTGATTCGCCCACGGCTCGACAGCTGGCCGACGTCGTAAGCGAGGTGCGCAACTCCAAACTGCCAAATCCTAAAACTGTTGGAAGCGCAGGCAGTTTCTTCAAGAACCCTGTTGTCGATGGCACAACATATGAAACCATAAGAAGCGAGTATCCCGATATCGTTTCGTTCCCTGCCGGCGACGGACGCTACAAACTGGCAGCCGGCTGGATGATAGAACACCGTGGATGGAAGGGCCGTGCTATGGGTCGTGCTGGAGTGTACGAAAAACAGGCACTTGTACTTGTCAACCTTGGTGGCTGCAGTGGGGCAGATGTACGTATATTGGCTGATGCCATCATAGCCGATGTTTATAGCCATTTTGGTGTAAAATTGGAATGTGAAGCAATATTTGTTTGATTATTAAAAAGTTAGGGTGATTTGGCGGTTGATAATATAACTATATATGAACCAGGTATTTAAAGTACTTTCTAAGGCATATGTACAGTATTTGTACAGTATATGTACAGTATATGTACGCTTCTGAAGCGTACATATACTGTACATATACTGTACAAATACTGTACATATGCGAGGGAAGGTTTTGCCGGGAAATGTCCGAAAATGCCTGTAAATACTGTAAATTTGTAAAATTTTCATACGATGCACGACTACGAGAAATTTTGGCAATGGTTTGCCGACAACAACGAGCAGCTTACGATGCTCGGCGATTTGGAAGAAAAAGAGCAGCAGAATCTTCTGGAAAATCTTCAAGGGCAGCTTGATGCCTATTGCGAGGGTTTAACCTTCGAGATGGGCGAGCCGACACCGTCGGGACGCACGCTTACCTTTTCGGCTGAAGGCGACACCGATTTGTTCCGCTATGTTGTTGAACTTGTCGACAATGCACCCGACCTCGACTGGTGGGAGTTTGTTGCTTTCAAACAGCCCAAAGGCACTGACCTTAAGGTGACTTTCGATAAATACCGTTTTGAAACCAAACAGATGTATTTTATGCAGCTTGAGAGCGAAGAAGAACCGGACATACTGGGCATACGTGTCGCTTTGCCAAATCCTGTGTCAGACGACGATGATCAGCTGGTTGGAGTCTATGTTACTATCGAGGCTATGATTGGCGAATTCGACTGCGCCACGCTGATAGGCTATCTTGACACCTGTGCCATACCCGAGGAACCCTTCAAGGCTGGCTTCCGCCCGCTCGACGACCTGCCCGAGTTTGTAGAGTGGTTCAAGTTGCAGCGTGACAAATAATAATGTTTTATTTCGTTTCAATTTTCCGCTGTTTCAAAAATTATTCGTATCTTCGTAACGTTTTTCAGACAACCATTGTGCTCGTCTGAAGCGTGTATGTGTTTAGAAAATAATAAAATATAAAAGAAATACTGAAATGAGTAAAGTAGATGTTTTGTTAGGTTTGCAGTGGGGCGACGAAGGAAAAGGCAAGATTGTCGATGTTTTGACGCCCGATTATGATGTCATAGCCCGTTTCCAGGGAGGCCCCAACGCTGGCCATACCCTTGAGTTCAATGGCATCAAGCACGTGCTCCATATCATCCCTTCCGGCATATTCCACAAGCAGAAACTGAATGTCATTGGCAACGGTGTGCTCATAGAGCCTGCCATCTTCAGCGAAGAAGTCGATGCACTGCGTCAGAAGAATGTCGAGCCCACCGAGAATCTCTACATCTCAAAGAAGGCACATTTGATACTGCCGTCGCACCGCCTGCTCGACGCTGCCAACGAACAGGCCAAGGGCAATGCCAAAATTGGCTCGACATTGAAAGGCATCGGTCCTGCTTATACCGACAAAATTGCCCGTACAGGCATTCGTGTCGGTGACATATTGGAGTTCGATTTCAGAGAGAAATACCAGTTGCTCAAGTTCCAGCACATCCAGATGGCCAAAATGCTCAAGTTCGATGTCGAAGCGTTCCGTATCAACGGTATGAGTCTTGAAGAGTACGAGGTGCGCTGGATGGAATCGCTCGAGACGTTGCGCAAATTCAAACTTATAAACAGCGAATATTTCATCAACAACTGCTTGAAAGAAGGCAAGAAGGTCCTTGCAGAAGGTGCCCAGGGCTCTATGCTGGACATTGATTTCGGCTCGTATCCGTTCGTTACTTCGTCGTCGACCATCACTGCCGGCGTTTGCTCGGGTCTCGGTGTCGCTCCGTCGACAATAGGACGCGTTATGGGCATCACAAAGGCTTACTGCACCCGTGTCGGTGCCGGTCCGTTCCCGACCGAGTTGTTCGATGCTACAGGCCACACGCTCTGTGAATTGGGTCACGAATTCGGAGCCACCACCGGACGTGCACGCCGCTGCGGATGGATTGATATCCCGGCATTGCGTTATGCCTGTATGCTTAACGGCGTGACAGATCTTATTGTTACCAAGCCTGATGTGATGAACGATTTTGATGAGGTGAAGATGTGTACCAGCTACATTATCAACGACAAAGAGACCGATGAAATCCCATTTGAATTCAACGAGGTGGAAATTAGACCGAATCTTGTCTCGTTTGAGGGTTGGAAACAGGAACTGAACAAGGCCAAGAGCTATGAAGAGTTGCCTGCGAAGTTGCAAGCATACCTGTCGGCGCTGGAACTGCGCACAGGTGTCCGCATTATGGCTGTGTCGGTAAGCCCTGACCGCAAAGATGTGCTTTTCAGGAACGCCTGAACGAAAAATTGAAACAAAATAATCTTTTCTCCGTATAATAATTTTAACATTTCAACGTTTCCAGTGTTAAAAAATCGAGGGGGCAGATGCAATATTCGGCCCGCAAGTAAGACTAAATCGAAAAAAAGAAGATTATGAAAAGTTTAAGAATCTGTAATTCTAAAGTCATAGCCTTGATGTTGATGTGCCTGCCATTGTTGGTTGCGGCGCAGACCAAAGTGAAAGAGACCGATGTTCCAAAATCGGTGTTGCTGTCGCTCGAAAAGACTTATGAGTCTTATAAGGTCAAGACGTGGTATCAGGCTCCGGGACAGTATATTGCCGAGTTTGTCACTGATGGACAGAACGGACGCTGCTATTTCACCGCCAATGGCGACTGGCAGTACAGCTCGTTCCCCGTTGCGCTGGAAGAATGCCCTACAATGATGAATACTTATTTTGTCAACAATTATCCTGGCTATCGAATCAAAAGCACTGAATATGTTGAAGAAATGAGTGGCGATAATTATTATCGTATGGTCATTGTCAAGAAGGGTTTGGGTTCGGCAGATTGCGAGATGATTTTTGACACTCGCGGAAAACTGCAGCGTTCCACTGCTCCTGATCCTGATGTAGTGAAAAAGGACTACTATACTCATTCAAACCCCGAGGATGTAAGCAACGACGAGGAGACATCGAAGACCAAGAAATCAAACAAGAAACGCCCCAAGCCAGTTGAGGATGTTCCTGAAATAGAAGCTTTCGAGCCGTCGCAAGCCATCGCTGCCAATTTCGCAAAACGCTATCCAGCCACACGCCTTAGCGCTGGTCCTGATTGGTATGAGCGTTCGGGCGACGAGTGCGTGGCCTACTATGCCAACAACCAGAAGAATAAATTTGAGGCTGTCTACAGTATGAGTGAGGAGAAACTTATCAAGACTGGCAAGGTTCTTGCCAAGGAACGTTATACTAGCGCTATCCTCAAATACTTGAACGAGAAGTACAAAGGCGAGAAATACCGTGTTGAAAAGATGGTTGTTTATGAGTTTGACGCCAAATATCGCGGTGCGGACGGCAAGAAGCCTAAACCCTACACTTATGTAGTCGTCAGCCAGAAGGCCGCAGGCCACACGCTGAAATACACCCGTATGGAGTTCGACAACACCGGCAAGTTCACTGGTCTCCTTGCCCAACCCCTCGATCCGAGAGACGTGCAGTAAATCGGTTTACATATAAAAAAGCGGAACTTCGTTAAGAAGCCCCGCTTTTTTATGTGTATATGGGATTATTGCTCCATCATACCAGCCTGCTCGACGAATTCGAGCAGCGCCTTGCTGATGGCTACGTTGTCTTTCTTGGGGTAGCGTATCTTGGTGAAAATCTCGGCTAGGTTGCGGGTGCCGTTCTGGCGTACCATTTCTTTGTTAAAAGGGAACTCCTCGCGGATGCGGTGTGTGCGTTCGATATCGTCGTCACTGTAGTCGTGATATTTTTCATTGTGCACAATACCTTCCAGTGGCAGGCGCTCGCTGAGGGCAGGCTGCTCGGCAGGATAGCCCATACAGAGGGTCACGACCGGCACCACGCCTTTAGGCAGCTCCAGCAGCTCGGCAATGGCTTTTGTGTTGTACATCACTGTGCCGAGGTAGCAGAATCCCAGGCCTTCGGCTTCGGCGGCTACACAGATGTTCTGCGCTGCAAGCGAGGCGTCGACGGTGCCAGACATCAACCAAAGGAAGTTGTCGTAAGGTTCGTCACAGCCACGCAGACGGCACCAGTGGTGGTAGCGGTTAACATCGACGCATATTGTAAGGAATGCGGGGGCGGTGCTGCCTTGTCCGAAATGCAGCTTGGACAGGGCGGCGACGTTGTCAGGCTGCTGTGTGACGATAATGCTGTATATCTGCATATTGCCGGTGTTCGAGGCGCGCATTCCGCATTCAAGGATGCGGTTCATTTTGTCTTGCTCTATGGTACGGCTTTGAAATCTTCGTATGCTGCGGTGGCTGTTGAGGAGTTCTATTGTATTCATATTGTGTATTGTTTGCATATATTCTAATAACGATGTTTGTATGCTTTTATTTTGCTGTTGGGACACAAAAAAAAGAAGCTCGAAAATGAGCTTCTTTTTAATAGTAAAAGTTTATAAAACTATTTCTTCACAACCTCCTTTTTGGGCGTTATAACGTTGTTGACATAGCAGCGCAGATAATATAGAGTCTCTTCGCAATGTTTTGATTTAACTATAATTTTAATTTGTTTTGTCCTCAGGAATCAATTCGTCCATAAGGTTTTTGTTTACGTCCAGTGGTTGGTAAGGGTGTCTGGCACGGTCGTGGCAAATTCCACTATGCTGCGCTGCACAGTGGCAACCCGATCGATTGCCGCTGTAGGGGTCCATACTGGCACAATGACGCTTGAACTCGCCATTGCGCAGCACCAAAGTTTTTATGCCAAGCCCCGCAAGGCTGAGCAGCAATACTAGGGTAGATATAATCATTATTACGATAATGCTCTTCATTTTTAAATGTGTGTGTGGGTTGTACTATAAAACGAAAAAAGGATGGAATATTGCATCACATCCTTATTAATCGTTTGATTATTTGCTCCCCAAGCAGGACTTGAACCTGCGACCCCCTGATTAACAGTCAGGTGCTCTAACCAACTGAGCTATTGAGGAAGATGAATTGTCCATTGGACTTTTCTTTATCTCTGCGGAAAACCTCTTCGCTTTTTGCTCCCCAAGCAGGACTTGAACCTGCGACCCCCTGATTAACAGTCAGGTGCTCTAACCAACTGAGCTATTGAGGAATGCTTTTCGTCTTATGAAATCGGCTGCAAAAGTACTCTAAATTTACGATATGGCAAAATTTTTTTTCAAAAAATGTTATATTCAAATACTAATTATTTGATTTGTTGCATTGTCTGTATTTGGAAATGTTGTGATGCCAGTCTTGGTAATGCTTTCAAAAGTATTCCTAAACCTCTATTTTTTATAAAAATTGGATGTAAAAGGAACACTGAAAAACGACTTGCAACACTTGTCGCGAGATATCCTATTACAACTGTTTTCTTCAAACACCTTTACCTTTCAGGGACTCAATACTCTCTAACCGCATAATAACAGATTTTATTATTACTGATATATGAGTTTTCCCTATTGGTAGATTGATATTTGCACCAAAGTATGAGATTGATATAACCTTTTGCACTTGAGTTCAAATAAAAAATGATACAAATATTTTGTCAGTTCGCAAAATGTTTGTATTTTTGCAATTCGAAATTGGAATTTGTTGTTCTGTGCAACTTGCTGGATTCCAATATCGCAATCGGAAAGATGGCAGAGCGGTCGAATGCGGCGGTCTTGAAAACCGTTGACCTTCACGGGTCCGGGGGTTCGAATCCCTCTCTTTCCGCAGCTCCTTTAAAGGCTGTGTCCTGAAATCCATTTCATAATCAGCAAAGGTATAGAATTATGAAACATACGACAATATTGATACTTGCGCTGACAGCGGTACTGGCTTCTGGATGCCATAGCCGGGAATTGGCTTATATCAGCGACGCACAGCGTGATTCGGCACAGGCTGTATTGGAAACCTATACAGCCACTATAATGCCGGGCGATCAGATTTATATTTATGTTGAAAGTCAGACTCCCGAAAGCGTAATCCCTTTCAATCAAGAAACTCACAAGATATATGTTGAAAACAACAGGGTGCAACTGTTGGATACTACATACCGTGCTGTTACAGAGCAGGATGGCTATGTCGTCTCTTCTAACAATCAATATGTCACTGCTGAAATAACAGGCTATTTTGTTTCAGAAAAGGGTACAATCAATTTCCCTATTCTTGGCGATATAATGGTGGCAGGAATTACGCAGGACAGTTTGTGCCATCTCATAGAACGCAGGTTGAAGGAGGACGGTTATGTCAATGACCCTGTTGTTACGTCTAAATTGATGAATTTCCGTGTCACCGTTGTCGGCGAGGTGAATAGTCCGCAGCAGATTCACGTACAAGGTACTCGCCTGACAATCCTCGAAGCAATTGCCATTTGCGGCGACCTGACTGTTTACGGCCAGCGTGAGAACCTTACCATAGTGCGCAACGATGGAGGCAAGCAGGAGATAGGCGAGATTGACCTTACGAAAAAAGAGATGCTTGATTCACCGTTCTATTATCTTCACAACAACGACATCGTCTATGTCGAGCCCAGTAATACGAAGAAGCGCAGATCGGACCGAAACGACGATGTGCCTCGATACATAGCAATAGGTGTCAGTGTGGGTTCGATTATCGTAACATATTTAAATACTATCAGAACATTGAATCAAATGTGATTATACAACAAGAAAGGGTGTCCAACGGGCACCCTTTCTTGTTGTATTGTCTGTCCTGATTTTATTTCACGACAAGTTTTTTTATTCCGTATAATCCATTGCTGTTCTTAATGCCGTACATATAGACGCCGCTGGGCAGTGTGCTGACATCGAGGCGGACGCAGCCTTCGCTGGCGTTGAGGCTCTGTTCAAGGACCATTTTGCCGGTCATCGTGTAGAGTACCAGGGTGCCGTGGTCGTTGCTGAGGCTGTAGTCGACAGTCACCTCGCCGGTGGCGGGGTTGGGGTAGGCCGTAAGGGCTACGTTGTTATCGCTCTGCGCGATGCCTAAATTGCCGTTCTTGTTGTACATCTTGACGTACATCGTGGCCTGGCTGTTGTGGTTGTTGGTGTCGTAGACGGTGATTTTGAACAGTCCCATCGCGGCGTCGGCAGGCACGTCGAAGTCGATGTGCGTGTCGCTGTAGGTGGTGTTGCCGGCCAGTTGGAAAGGTGCCGACACGTAGCCGTCCTTGCAGAGTATACCAGTGCAGACAGACACGATTTCGGACGTTGTGGTGTTCAGTTTGGAGCATTCGATGATGCAGACGAGGTTGAACAGCTCGTTGTTGTGGATTGCCGGAGTAAACTGGAACTCATTGTTGGCTCCGGCTTGCAGGATCACCGTGTCGCCCTCGGCAACGGGCTGGTAGTTGTACGAAAAACTCAAAGTCTGAGCTTGCGCAAAACTGATGCAACTGACTAATAATGCGAAAAATAATGTTTTTTTCATAATGAATAATCTTTTGTTTTCGAAATGCAAAAATAGGAAAAAGTTTTAATTATTTTAGGCTGTCAATAAGTTCGTCGACAACTTTTTTGACGCCAGTGCCGGCTTTTTCTTGAATCACTTTGATGTTGCGTGACACGGCTACGGCCTTGGGGTCGACTAGATAGCAGGGGCTTGTACGTGGCACATAGTGTATCAGGCCAGCGGCGGGGTAGACGTTCATCGAGGTACCGACGACGATGAAATAGTCGCACGTCTCGCACATTTGTGCTGCCGGCTCGATGTTGGGTACAGCCTCGCCAAACCATACGATGTGCGGCCTTAGCTGTGCCCCGTCGGGAGCCTTGTCGCCAAGATGTATGTCGTTGTAGCCAATGTCTACAATAAGGTTGCTGTCGCGCTCGCTGCGTGCCTTGGTCAGCTCGCCGTGCAGATGCAGGACATTCTTCGAGCCGGCCTGTTCGTGCAGGTTGTCGACGTTCTGGGTGACAATTTGTACATCGAAATATTCTTCCAGACGCACCAGCTGTTTGTGCCCCTCGTTGGGTTTCACTGTGGCCAGTTGACGACGTCGTTGGTTGTAAAAGTCCAGTACCAATGCCTTGTCTTTGGCATAGCCTTCGGGGGTTGCCACATCCTCGACGCGATACTGTTCCCACAGACCATCACTGTCGCGGAAGGTGCTGATTCCGCTCTCGGCGCTGATGCCTGCGCCGGTAAGTACAACAATTTTTTTCATTATTATAACACTTTAATTTCAGTTCTTCTGTTCTCGCCCCTGCCCTCGTCGGTGTCGTTGGTGGCAACGGGTTGTGTCTCTCCGTATCCTTTGTATGTCAGCCTGTCGGCTGCAATGCCTTTGCCGACAATGTAGTCATACACCGCCTTGGCTCTCTGCTCCGACAGCCTCTGGTTGTCGTCCGGACGCCCCACATTGTCTGTATGGCCTCCAAGCTCGATTTTGAGTGCTGGGTTCTTCTCAAGTAGCTCCACAACCTTGTTCAGCTCGTATTCCGACTCTTTAAGAACCTCCCAGCGTCCCGTTTCAAAGAACACGTTGTTCAAGATTATGCGCTCGCCGCTCTCGATAGGATGCAACGCTATGTCCACAACAACGGGCTTCCAATTATTATATCCGTCATCCTCTCGTTCCCAGACCTCGCTCTGCGAGTGCATCAGGTATCCGTCGGCGCTGACGTGGAAGGCATAGACTCCGTCGGCAGGCAAGCTGACGATGTACTGCCCGCTTTGGGCATCGCTCGAAGTATTGGCTACCACACGGCTTTCCTGGATATCGACGACCTTGATGTCTGCCGCCACCTTCTGCCCTGTCTTGGCGTTGGTCACGGTACCCTTGAAACAGATTGCCACCGTCGGACGTGCTTGCACGGGCAGTTCAAAGCTATATAGGTCCATCTTGCCGTAGCCTCCGTCACGGTTGGAGGCATATATGGCAGTTCGTCCGTCGGCGCTGACTATAAGGTTATTGTCATCGCCTTCGGTATTGATTGGGTAGCCGAGGTTTTCCGGTGTGCCCCAAGAACCGCCATCGTGTATCCTGCTTGATACAAACAGGTCGAAGCCGCCCATTCCTTCAGGTCGGTTGCTGGAGAAATAGAGCGTCCGGTCATCGAAATGGATGAAAGGCGACATCTCGTCCCACTCTGTGTTTATCGTTGGTCCAAGGTTTATCGGCTCTGTCCAGCGGCCTTTGTCGAATGTGGTTTTCCAGATGTCCATACCGCCATATCCACCTTTGCGGTTGCTTACAAAATAGAGCGTTTTGCCGTCGATCGAGAACGTCGGCTGACCCTCCCAGGCAACGCTGTTCACCGTCGAGCCCATATTGCGGGGCTTGCTCCATTTGCCTGCCTTGTTCACGCACATATAGAGGTCGCAACGCCCACCGCCGTCCTTGCGGTTGCAAGCGGTGAAGAACATAATACGACCGTCTTGCGATATGCACTGCGCGCCCTCGTTGTCGTTGCTGTTCACCGGCTCCGGCATTCTTGTTGCTCCGCCCCACTTGCCGTCGGCCCAGGTGCTTACATATAGGTCCTCCTCCTCTTTGGTGTCGGCGGTCGTAGTGGCCTTGCGAGGGAAGCGGCGTGTAAAGACCAGCGTTTGCCCATCTACCGTGAGCGACGGTAAGTATTCGTCATCCCTGCTGTTCACCGTTCCTCCAAGGTTCTGCGGATTGAAGGATACGGGGTTGGCAAAAGCCTCCTTGCGGAAACGGGCCTTCTTCAGACAATTCTGTGCATCCAGCAAGGTCTCGTTCTGCTTCTTGTCCAATTTCAGGTATGTTTCGAAGCACTTGATGGCCTCGTCGAAGTTTTTATCATATAATTCCAGTTTGCCCAGACTGACCCAAGCTGGAGCAAAGAAAGCCCTGTCTTTCTCAACAACGGCGCGGTAGTGGCGCTTTGCCTCGTTGCGATAATGATGTGAAGGTTCGCCGTTTTCTTCCATTGATATGCGGTCTATGTCCGACATAATATCTGCCAGAATCATATGAGCCTCCAGAAAGCCGTCGTCCTCCTTCAATGCCTGCTCGAAATCGTTCATTGCAGCGTCGTTCTTGCCTTGATACAGCATATCCATAGCACGCTCATACAGCTTGACAGCCTTCTTGTTGTCAGTCGAGTAATTCTGTCCCTGTGCCACGGCGGCAAACAGACAAAGCACCATCAATATATGTTTCCTTAATTTCATACCCTCAATAACGGCTGAAGCCGGCATTTATTGTGCAAAAAAAGAGGGTGCTCTGCCGATCGCAGAGCACCCTCTATGAATTGGAGTAATGTTTTATTTTCCGTTTACCAGGCGATAAGTGTCGCTGGCGATGACATACTCCTCGTCGGTGGTGACAACGACGGTTGCAATCTTCGAGTCGGGTGTCGAGATGATGACGTCCTCGCCCATCGTCTTGTCGTTGAGTTCCATATCAACCTTGATGCCGAGGCATTCGAGGCCTTCAAGGATCGGGTGACGCATAAACCAGGCATTCTCGCCGATGCCGCCGGTGAAGAGCAGCAGGTCGCAGCCGCCCATCTCGGCTATATAGCCGCCGATGTAGCGTTTCACACGCTGGGCAAACATATCGAAAGCGTAGGTGGCACGCTCGTCGCCAGCATCGCGTCCGGCACGGATGTCACGCATATCCTGCTTGTCACCGCTGATGCCGATAAGACCGCTCTGCTTGTAGAGCAGCTTGGTCAGCGCCTTGCTGTCCATACCCTGATCCATCAAATATAGGAGCACACCGGGGTCGACGTCGCCGCAACGGCTTCCCATAATGAGACCTTCCAGTGCGGTCATACCCATAGTGGTGTCGAAGCTCTTGCCATTCATTATAGCGGCAATGGAGGCACCGCTACCAAGGTGGCAGCTGATGATTTTCAGGTTATTCCAGTCTTTGCCAATCATCTTGGCAGCTTTCTCGGCAACAAACTTGTGGCTGGTGCCGTGGAAACCGTAGCGACGGATACCGTATTTCTCGTAGTATTCGTACGGCAGGCCGTAGAGATACGACTTGGGCGGCAGGGTGCTGTGGAAAGCAGTGTCGAAGACAACAGTCTGCGGCACACCAGGCAGTACTTCGCGCATAGCATAGATACCTGCCAAGTTGCCAGGAGTGTGCAACGGAGCCAGGTGCTCTAGGCTTTTGATTTGTTCAATAACCTTGTCGGTAACGATGGCGCTGTCCTTGAAAATCTCTCCACCGTGGGCAACGCGGTTGCCGACAGCACCGATTTCCTTCAAATCCTTGATGACACCAATCTTCGGGTCGGTTAAAGCCTTGAGGACAATCTTGATACCTTCGGTGTGGTTTGGAATAGGCAGCTGCTCATAGTGCTTTTCGCCATTGAACTTGTGGGTGAACTCGCCCATTTCGAGACCTATACGCTCCAACAGGCCTTTGGCCATCACAGCGGCATTGTTGGCCATATCTATCAGCTGGTATTTGATAGACGAACTGCCGCAATTAAGAACTAATATTTTCATCGTTATGTATTGTTGTTTTAATTTTATCTTGTTAGAATTCTTGTGTTTACAGGTAAAGTGCTAATGCACTTTGATTTTCAAAAATACAAAACTATTCTGGATTGTCAAAATTTTTAACAAAAAAACTTTGTCTTTTGCAGTATTTTTCCTGACGGGTGCAGGTGAATAAATGAACTATGCTTTTGAATGATGGTCCTATTTCTCTTTTGTCCAGTATACACTTTCGCTGATACCCATCAACGAGCCTTTGACGCGCAGTCGTCCGTCGGCGGTGAATTCAATGTGGAGATGTGCTCTTATTCCACGCTGGGGGTCGTAAATCTTAGTGTCGTTCCAGCAGTGTTTTTTCTCGTTGTATTTCAGTCCGGAGAAAAGAACTATTCGGTCGGCTGGGGTTGTCCGCAGGCTTTTGTCGGGATTCTTGGTGTCGAGCAGTTTGTTGCCTTTGGCGTCGCGGTCGTGCTCAATCCAGATAACCTGTCCACGGTATGTGCCGTTGGTCAGTTTCACAATTTTAACTTTGAAATTGTCATCGCCTTGCTTCCCTTTGTATATTCCTACTATGTTGTCTGCTTTGTCGTTGAGGGTGTTCTGCGCCACTGCAGGGCTTATGCCGAGCAATACGGCGATGATGAAAATGATACGTCTCATATTTTACTATTGTTGATGATTTAGTGTTGTATTCTGTCTTGACGATTTCTTGTCTGTTATTGTAAATTTCTTGCTTTCAAAAAAATAAACGCTATTTTTCAGAATTGTAGCATTGGTATTCCAGTTTGCAAATATAAAAAAAATATCAATATCGCTGTCCGTTTTTTGTCTTTTTTTTACCTCTGTGTCCTCCTCGCCACGCCTCGCTATCCTCCCTACCAGCATAGGCATATGTACAGTATTTGTACAGTATATGTACAGTATTTGTACGCTTTAGAAGCGTACAAATACTGTACATATACTGTACAAATACTGTACATATGCCTTGGAAGATTTTGTAATGCACTGATAATGAATGTTGTTTTTAGGCCGTTGTTTGCAGAAAGGGTTCTTGTTCATTTGTTTGCAATGTTTTTTTTTATGTTGTATATTGTTTCATTGTTTATTATTTTTTCATCTTTTTATTGCTATTGTTGGTTTTTTTAGTAATTTTGCAGTCGAATATTTTGGAAGATTCTGTGCAAATAATTAAAATTTAAAATATTATGGCTAAAAAAAGTATCATTCCTGGCAAGGCGGGGTCCTACAACTGGACTTTTGCTTCTATCGGCGGGGTTACTCGCGTGACAATCAATTCGGGTGCTGACATCGCCCATCTCGCGGAACTGGATCAGAAGCTATGGACTGTGCTCAGCTGTCCGGTCAAAGGCCTTGAATTCGACGAGACGACGCTGCAACTGATGGATACCGACTCCGACGGTAAAATCCGTGTCAACGAGGTCGTAGCTGCTTCGCAATGGCTTTGCAGATCGCTCAAAAACCACGACCGCATTCTCGATGGTGCCGACAGCATCGCGCTTGCCGACATCAACGAAGCCGATGACAACGGTGCGGCTCTTTTGGCTTCTGCCAAACGTATTCTCGCTCGCAAAGGTGTCGACGCCGACTCGGTTTCTTTGGCGGATGTCGTTGAGGCTAAAGCGGCTTTCGACGAAAAGGTTAAATCCAAGGACGATGCTACGGCTGTTGTTTTTGACGAACGCCCCTACGGTGACAATACCGACGATGCTATCGCTGCTGTCAATGCGCTGAAAGACAAGGTTGCAGACTATTTTATGCGCTGCAAGCTCATTGCTTTCGACGAAAACTGCGCCGATGCAGTCGATGTGTCGGTCGAAAAGATTCAGGCTATCAGCGAAATGAATCTGGCTACGTGCAGCGACAAGATTGCCGACTATCCGCTGGCACGTCCCAACAAGGATATGAAACTTAGGCTGACAGGTGTCAACCCTGCTTGGCAAGCTACTTTCGACAAGGTCAAATCGATGGCTCTCGATGTCGATTATCCAGGTACCGATGCTGTCGACGAGGCACAATGGAACGCAGTATGCTCCAAGTTGGACGCATATGTTGCAAGTCTGGCCGACGACAAGAGCGCCAAGGTGGAGAACTTCGACAAGGAAACTGCGGAAGAGGATGCCGATATCAAGCTGGTTGACAAGTTTCTGCACCTTTATCGCGATTTCTACAAGCTCTTGAAAAACTATGTCACTTTCGCTGATTTCTATACTCGCGACAAAGCGAAACTGGCTGTTTTCCAGTGTGGCCAACTTTATATCGACCAGCGTTGCCTGGATCTCTGCATCAAGGTGTCCGATATGGGAAAGCAGGCAGAATCGGCTACCTTCAGCGGTCTCTATTTGCTTTATTGCCATTGTGTTTCGAAGACCAAGGCGGCTGAAATGGACATCGTCGCAGCTTTGACCGACGGCGACATCGACGATTTGCGCGTTGGCAAGAACGCCGTTTTCTATGACCGTTCGGGACAGGATTGGGACGCAACCGTCACCAAGATTGTCGACAACCCTATCAGCGTGCGCCAGGCTTTCTGGGCTCCCTATAAGAAACTGTGGAAGTTCATCACTGATAAGATAAACAAGAATGCCGCCGAGAAGGAGGCCAAGCAGATGGACAATCTGACCGCTAAAGCCGACACCGCCACCAACAATCTTGCTGCCAAACCCGCCGAGGGTGCTCCTGCAGAAGCTCCGGTCGAGAAGAAGACGCCGTTCGACATAGCTAAGTTTGCCGGTATATTTGCTGCCATCGGCTTGGCTTTGGGCGCTTTGGCGGCGGCTCTTGCCGGATTGGGCGCTTTCCTTACGGCCAAATGGTACAACGTCATTCTTCTCCTTGCCGTCATCGTGATTGTCGTCTCCGGCCCCTCAATGTTCATTGCTTGGACAAAGCTGCGTCGCCGCAATCTGGGCCCAGTGCTCAACGCCAACGGCTGGGCCATCAACGCCCAGGTGCGCGTCAACACTGCTTTCGGTGCTACATTGACCAGCTTGGCAAAATACCCGATGGTCAAGATGCCCGACCCCTATGCCGACAAGAAGATGGCTTGGTGGAAGAAATGGCTCATCACGTTGGTCGTGCTTGGTGGCATCTTCTGCGCCCTCTATTTCACCAATACGCTGAAGTATGTGGGCCTGCCTTTCAAGAAAGAGCAGCCTGAGGCAGTCGAGCAGCCCGCTGAGGCCGCCACGGAAGCCACCCCTGCCGAGGCTCCTGCCGAAGAACCCGCTCCCGTAGCTGAAACCACCGTCGAATAACTTTGCTACTTGTAAATAATAATATCGGGGCGCACCCCTATGCGCCCCGTTTTAGTTTATAATTCAAAACAAATTATTACCAATGTCATCTTTTGCCGATATTTCGTCGTGGGCTTGGCTGATACAATTGTTTGTCATTATCGCCGCCCTGCTTGTAGCCAACCTTGTACGTTGCAATGTGCCACTGTTCCGCCGCAGCCTGTTGCCGTCGGCGCTGCTGGCCGGTCTTCTTATCCTATGCCTCAAGCCATTGGGCTTCTTCAACGAGCTTGTAGACCGTCACGTGATGGAGATTATCACCTATCACGCCTTGGGTCTCGGTTTTGTGGCTATGGCTCTTAAAAACAAGAAAATCAAGAGCTCGACCACCACAATGAAGGTCGTCGAGACCGGTGCTGTGACCGCCAGCACTTACATACTGCAAGGTCTGGCCGGACTGCTGATAACCATTCCGCTGTTTATGTGGTGGAGAAGTTCCAATATGTTCTATGCCGGCGGTATGCTGCTGCCTATGGGCTATGGCCAGGGACCCGGACAGGCACTGAACTTCGGTGTGACCTTCAGCGACTGGGCTTCAAACCAGGGCATCACCTTCTACGGCAAGGACTTCGGCCTCAGCATTGCCGCTATGGGTTTCATAGTGGGCAGCCTTGTCGGTGTGGTCTATATGAATGTCCTTCGTCGCAGAGGCAAGCTGAAAGTGAACGACGGCACATACGTCGAGCACTACACGCTTGAGGACTATGAGTCGGAAGGCGAGATACCGCATTCGGAGTCGATCGACAAACTTACGGTGCAGCTGTGTCTTGTGTTGCTTGTCTATGCGTTGGTGTTTTTGCTGATGTTCGGTGTGCAGCAACTTGAGCTGGGCGATTTCGGAGTAAAGACGCTCAAACCGCTGGTGTGGGGCTTCAACTTCCTGTGGGGCACCCTGCTTGGCGTGCTGGTGAAATGGATTATCGGTCGTCTGCGCAAGAGCAACTGGATGCAGCGCGAGTATATCAACAACTATACGCTGGACCGCATTGCCGGCACCTGCTTCGACTTTATGATTGTTGCCGGCACCGCCGCCATCGACTTCCAGAACCTACGCGCCATCTGGCTGCCGTTGGTGTTGGTCTGCACATTGGGCGCCCTTGTGACGTTCTGGTATGTGCTGCGCTGCTGCCGCAAGCTCTATCCCGACTACAAATACGAGGCCTTCTTCTCGATGTTCGGTATGCTGACCGGCACGGCATCGAACGGTATGATCCTGCTGCGCGAGATAGACCCGCGCTTTGAGACGCCGGCAGCCAACAACCTCGTGCTCCAGACCATTCCGGCTCTGGCATTCGGTTTTCCGGTGCTGCTGCTGATGGGCTTCGCTCCGCAGAGCCTCACCAACACGTTCATTTCAGTAGGAATTATGGTTGTAGCATTAGCGATATTCGCCCTGTTCATTTTCCGCAAGCCTAAAGAGCGGAAAGCGGAGAGCGGAAAGCGGAAAGCTGCCGGTGTCGCTGTGTTGGCAATGCTGCTTGCAACGGCCGCTACCGCATCGGCGCAGGACACCACAAAGCACGTCCGCACGGGTTGGAACTTCGGTGTTTTGCCCAGCGTGGCGTTCGATGCCGACTTGGGGTTTCAGTATGGTGCGTTGACCAACATCTACTACTTCGGCGACGGCTCTACCTATCCAGAGTATCTGCATTCGTTCTATGCCGAAGCAGCCTACACCACAAAGAAGTTTGGTATTTTCAGGACCTCGTATGACTCCAAATACCTTATCCCGAACCATCGTCTGAGTGTCGACCTCACCTATCTGCCCGACCAGATGTGCGACTTCTATGGCTTCAACGGATATCAGTCGCACTACATTCCTGCATATTCAAACCAGGACGACGCGACCTACATTACCCGCGCATACTACAAGTATCGTCGTGACCTGTTCCGCTTCTCGGCTGATTTGCAAGGTGAAATCCACAAACCCTGGTTTTGGAATGTCGGAATCGGCCTACTTTATTTCGGTGTCGGTCCGGTCAATGTGGACCGCCTAAACAAGTTCACCAAAGACGAAGACAAGCTGCTGCCCGACACGGTGACCCTCTTCGACCGTTATGTCGCCTATGGCTACATCCGATCAGGCGAAGCCACAGGCGGCGCCCATCCTTATCTGCACGGCGGCATCACCTACGACACCCGTGACCGTCAGCAGAATCCTAGACGTGGCATCCACGCCGACGCCTTCCTTACCTACTATGCAGGCATCGGCTCGATGAGCAACTACAATAATCTGAAGTTCAATGCCGCTTGGAGGCATTATCTGCCGATTGTCGCCAACCGTCTGACATTGGCCTACCGTGTCGGCACCCAGCTGACCCTTGCCGGCGATTGTCCATTCTACCTCAACACCTACCTCAACCAGCTGTATATGCAGCGTGTTGTGTATGAGGGATTGGGCGGTGCCAACTCGGTGCGCGGCATTATGCGCAACCGCATCCTTGCCCCTGGCGTGGCTTTCGCCAACCTAGAGTTGCGGACGCAGATCTTCAGCTTTAAAGTGGGTAAAAACCAGTTCTATGTCGGCCTCAACCCCTTCGTTGACGCAGGTATGGTGGTACAGCCTGATGAATCAGTAGTTCCCGATCCCATCCAATATAATCCCGTAACCGGTTATTGGGATGACTCAAGACTCCACAACTTACACCTCTCTGGTGGCTGTGGTCTCAAACTGGCTATGAACGACAACTTTGTCCTCTCTATCGACTGGGCTACCGCCTTCGACAAGCAGGACAACGGCAAGTTCAGCAACCTCTATATCAAAATGGGATATATGTTCTAGTTCATCAAGCGGCTTTCGCCCCACTGGTATTGTGGATAGGCCTTCTTGAGGTCATTATAAGAGCCCTTGACGTCGCTGCCGCCACTGGTTGCAAAGACGTTGAGGACTTTGCCGTTTAAGTCGTGAGCCTCGATAAAAGTGTTGATGATGGTCGGTGCTGTGTACCACCACACAGGAAAGCCAATCCATATGGTGTCGTAGTCAGCAATGTTGGCGCAGGTGCCTTTGATGGCGGGACGCGATGTTCTGTCTTTCATCTCCAAAGTGGAACGCGACTGTTTGTCGCGCCAGTCTAGGTCGGCGGTGGTGTAGGGTACTTCGGGAGCAATCTCAAAGAGGTCGGCATTGCACTCTTTTGCCAGACGTTCGGCAGCGGCTTTGGTATTGCCAGTTGCAGAGAAATAGGTTACTAATGTCTTGTTCATTTCGTTTGAGGGTTTAAGGATTTGCTGGTTTTTGTCTTTTGGTGTCTGTGCGCAGGCTGTGAACAACAGACAACAAGCGGCAACAATAGATGCAAGGTTTTTCATTTCGGTGTTTTTTTCAAGTTGCAAAAATACACATTTTTCGAGACATAGAGATTATTTTTTGTCACAATCAAAAAAAGGTGTGTAGATTCAACCACGAAGAGTAACACTGTTATACAAAGAGAGCAAAATATTGTTTTGTATGTGGTTCTTTTTTTGTATTTTTGCAGATTCGAAGAAAAAGATAAAATTAATATATCTATGTATAGAACAAACACTTGTGGTGAATTAAATATCAACAACGTGGGTCAGGAAGTGACGCTGTGCGGCTGGTTGCAGCGCAGCCGTGACCTTGGAGGTATGACTTTTATCGACCTGCGCGACCGCTACGGCATAACGCAGCTGGCCTTCAATATGGAGACTAACGCCGAGCTTTGCGAGAAGGCTCGCAAGCTGGGACGCGAATATGTGCTTCAGGTAAAGGGCATTGTCATTGAGCGCGCATCGAAGAACACCAAAATTCCGACCGGCGAGATTGAAATTGATGTCAAGGAACTGAATGTGCTCAACGCGGCAAAGACTCCTCCATTTACCATTGAGGACCAGAGCGACGGTGGCGACGACCTGCGTATGAAATACCGCTATCTGGACTTGCGCCGCAACCCTGTGCGTCGCAACCTCGAACTGCGTCACCGTATGTCGATCTTGGTGCGCAACTACCTGAATAACCTCAACTTCCTTGAAATAGAGACTCCGTTCCTTATCAAGTCCACGCCTGAAGGTGCGCGCGACTTCGTAGTGCCTTCGCGTATGAATCCCGGCGAGTTCTACGCTCTGCCGCAGAGCCCGCAGCAGTACAAGCAGCTGCTGATGGTGGCAGGTATGGACCGCTACTTCCAGATTGTGCGCTGCTTCCGCGACGAGGACCTGCGCGCCGACCGTCAGCCTGAGTTCACGCAGATTGACTGCGAGATGTCGTTTGTGGAGCAGGAGGATGTGCTGCAGACTTTTGAGGGACTTGCAAAGCACCTCTTCAAGGAGGTCAAAGGACTGGAATTCGACCAGTTTCCGCGCATCACTTGGAACGACGCTATGCGTCTCTACGGCAGCGACAAGCCGGATATTCGCTTCGGTATGAAGTTCGTGGAGCTGAACGACGTTGCCAAAGGCAAAGGCTTCGGCCTGTTTGACAATGCTGAACTGGTTGTGGGTATCTGTGCCGAAGGCTGTGCCGAATACACTCGCAAGCAGCTTGACGCACTTACCGACTTCGTCAAGCGTCCGCAGGTAGGTGCCGGCGGAATGGTATATATCAAATACAATGCTGACGGCACGTTCAAGAGTTCAGTCGACAAGTTCTATACGCAGGACGACCAGAAGGCCATCGCCGAGAAGTTTGGTGCAAAGCCCGGCGACTTGATGCTGATACTCTGCGGTCCCGCTATGAAGACACGTGTTCAGCTCTGCGCCTTGCGTCTCGAGATGGGCAACCAGCTTGGCCTGCGCAATCCTGAGGTCTTTGCTCCGTTGTGGGTGATTGACTTCCCGCTGCTGGAGTGGGACGAGGAAACGCAGCGCTACTACGCTATGCACCACCCCTTCACGGCTCCCAAACCCGAGGACGAAGCTCTACTCGACGATCCGAAGCGCTGGGGCGACATCCGCGCCAACGCTTACGACATAGTGATGAACGGTGTCGAGGTCGGCGGTGGCAGTATCCGTATCCACGACCGCACACTGCAAAACAAGATGTTCCATACGCTTGGCTTCACCGACGAGCAGGCTCAGGCTCAGTTCGGCTTCCTGATGGACGCCTTCACCTATGGTGCACCTCCTCACGCAGGCTTGGCCTTCGGTTTCGACCGTCTTTGCTCGCTCTTCGGAGGTGCCGACAGCATTCGCGACTTCATCGCCTTCCCGAAGAACAATAGCGGCCGCGATGTTATGAGCGGAAGCCCATCACCTATCGCAGACGCCCAGCTTGAAGAGTTGTGCATAAAGTTGGATGTTAAGAACTGAATTTTGAAAGGCTAACACGTTATGCCTCAAAATTCAAAAATCGTAATTCGTAATTTGATAAAGTCAATGCGCCTCCGCACATTGCCCCTGTCATTGGCAGGCGTGGTGTGCGGAGGCTTGCTTGCTATTAATAAGCCAGGAGGCAGCGACTTGGTGTTTACCCTTGTGATGCTGACTGCCTGTCTGCTGCAGGTGCTTTCCAACCTTAGCAACGAGATGGGCGACCATCTTAGCGGCGTGGACGGCGAGGACAGAGAAGGACCTAACTACAGTATGGCAGAAGGCGGTCTCACCGTCAAGCAGATGTGGCGCGCAATCAACGGAACCGTGGTGGCCTGCTGCATAAGCGGCCTAGCAATGGTGCTGGTTTCAGGCAGCCCTTGGTGGGTATTGATTCTTGGTGCCGCTGCAATATGGGCAGACACACCCTCTCCCCTGGGTAAAAGTCCCTACGGCTCTCAAGGCCTCGGCGACATCCTCGTCTTTATCTTCTTTGGACTTGTAAG
>JAEEGL014037621.1_pt1 | contig 48798 bp, 46 predicted proteins | sample 9134231 | NCBI WGS metagenome assembly JAEEGL01 (sample SAMN16246548, study PRJNA631951) | gut metagenome | biome: gut microbiome; feature: rumen; material: fiber-attached | host: Bos | place: Iran: Karaj | collected 2018-10 | reverse complement strand
GCTGCTGCCTATAATCAAGCTGTTAGGCATCGGCTACCGCAACATCAATCTCTACAGCCGGATGCAGAACGGTGTGGATATGTACACGAAAGGAGTCATCCGCTACGACCGTGCCATCTGCTCGTTCAAGGTGGGGCTGGGTGTGAAGACAGAGGGAAACCTCATCATCTCAGGCACCAAAGGCTATGCCTACGTCCCCGCCCCATGGTGGAAGACCGACTATTTCGAGTTTCGCTATGAGGACCAGAACCAGAACAAAAAGTTCTTCTACAAATGGGACGGATTCGGACTGCGCTACGAGATTCAGGAGTTCATCAGCTGCATCATCAACCACCGCTTCTCATCTGCCCGCCTGCGCCGCCGTGAGAGCATCTGCATGGCTGAAATCATGCAGCAGTTCTCAGAACGGAAAAACCTCATGGAAATTTAACAAACACCATACATTTAAGTATTTTGACAAACAGCCACTTCAAACATTATAAAGAGAGACAATGAAAAGGGCATTAGTTGTAGGTGGTGCAAACGGAGTCGGGTTAGGCATTGCCACCGAACTTGCAAAGCGTTCTGATGTAGAGAGAGTTTATATCGTTGATAAGTCTCCAGTGTCAGCCGACCACCTGAATGAGAAATTCTCATGCTGTCAGTTTGACCTCACATCGTCAGACTATTCCATCTTTCATCAGTTTGAGGACATCGACACTCTGATGATAACAGCCGGTTTTGGCCGTCTTCAGCTCTTCCGTGATGTTGACGATGCTATGATTACAAGTAGTTTTAATGTGAACACAATCCCGGTTCTGAGAATCATCAAATGTTTCTACGACAAACTGGAATCACCCACAGAGGATTTCTACTGTGGCGTCATGGTGAGTATCGCCGGCTTCATGACATCCCCCTTTTTCAGCATTTATGCCGCCACGAAAGCCGCCCTCAAAGTGTTTATCGAGAGCGTGAATGTGGAACTAATCAAAGCAGGAAGCGTCAACCGGATACTAAACGTATCTCCCGGCTCGCTGAAAGGAACAAGCTTCTCCAATGGCAAGACCGACTTGTCGGTTGTGGCTCCGATGGCGCAGGAGATTATCCGCCATCTGGAAGCAAAAGACGACCTGTTCATTCCCCAATTCGAGGAAATCTACAAGACTGTCCTTGCCCGCTATGCCGCAGACTTCCGTGCAGAGGGTATCCATTCCTATGAGTATAAAGTGAACAGCGGAAGAATGAAATAAAGATATTTAAGTTTTTTCGGAACCAAATCCATTAATATCCCCTTATTTTCGGTTTTTGTTTTCCAATTTCTATTTATTCACTCTTTATCATTATCAGAAATGGCAAATTACGATTATCTGATAGTAGGTTCAGGACTTTTCGGAGCCACCTTCGCATACAGAGCAAAGAAAGTAGGAAAGCGATGTCTGGTCATAGATAAGCGCCCGCATCTTGGAGGCAATGTCTATTGCGAAAATGTTGAGGGCATCAATGTCCACAAGTATGGTGCCCACATATTCCACACGTCCAACAAGGAAGTATGGGACTTCGTGAACTCCATCGTTCCCTTCAACCGCTATACCAACTGCCCCGTTGCCAACTATCAGGGAAAGCTCTACAACTTGCCATTCAACATGAACACGTTCTACCAGATGTGGGGCGTGACCACCCCCGCGGAAGCACAGGAAAAAATCGACAATCAGCGCAGGGAAGCTCTCGAAAAGATGCAGGCAGAGGGAGTAAGTGAACCGCGCAACTTGGAGGAGCAGGCACTCCTGCTCATCGGTCGCGACATCTACGAACGGCTTATCAAGGGCTATACGGAGAAGCAGTGGGGACGCAAATGCACGGAACTTCCCGCCTTCATCATCAAACGGCTGCCAGTACGGCTTGTTTTCGACAACAACTACTTCAACGACCTCTATCAGGGCATCCCCGTCGGAGGCTACAACCGCCTTATCGACGGACTCCTCGAAGGAATTGAAACCCGCACCGGCACTGACTTCTTTGCTGACCGCCAGCATTGGGAAAGCGTAGCGGATAAGATTGTCTTCACTGGCAAGATAGACGAGTTCTACGACTACCGCTTCGGCAAGCTCAACTACCGTACCGTCCGTTTCGAGCAGCAGACCCTCGACACCCCAAACTGGCAGGGCAATGCTGTGGTAAACTACACGGAGGCAGACATCCCCTTCACCCGTATCATCGAACACAAACACTTCGAGATGTTCGGACAAGCTGTCTATGACTGTCCCAAGACAGTCATCTCCCGTGAGTATTCCACTGAGTGGACCGATGGCATGGAGCCTTACTATCCAGTAAACGATGACCGCAACAACCAGCTGGCCGAACAATACCGCACCTTGGCTACCCAGGAGCAGAACGTCATTTTCGGCGGCCGCCTCGCAGAATACAAATACTACGACATGGCACCTGTAATCCAGCAAGCAATGCAGGTAACTATAGATTAAAACCTAATATAATAACTGTTCCCCCCACATTATGCTAATCAGTTCCCTACTGTCAACTGACAATCCTTTTAACTCCACTGAGGAAATTAAGGAATGGATACGACGACGCAATAACGAAGTGACCGTTGATGTTAAGCAGATAGCATTTTCCGAAATGGAAAAGTGGCAGATATCAAAAAGCAGCATCGACCACACGTCTGGCCGTTTTTTCTCCATCGTCGGTATTGATGTCACGACTGACTATGGCAAACTGAACAATTGGAGGCAGCCCATCATCAACCAGCCCGAGGTCGGCTACCTTGGCATTTTAACGAAGGTCATCGATGGCACATTATATTGCTTGATGCAAGCTAAAATCGAGCCAGGCAATGTCAACTGCGTCCAGATTTCTCCAACGTTGCAAGCAACAAAGAGCAATTATAGCAGGGTACATGCCGGTAAGAGCCCCAAATATCTTGAGTATTTCATTAATGCAAAGCCAGAAAACATAATCCTCGACCAGTTGCAGTCCGAGCAAGGCGCACGTTTTCTTCGCAAGCGAAACCGCAACATCATCATCAAAGTTGACGAGGATGTCCCTGTCCTTCCCGATTTCTGCTGGATGACGCTTGGTCAGCTAAAGGAACTGATGCGTGAGGACAACATGGTTAACATGGACACACGCACAGTTTTGTCCGGTCTGAAGATTAGTGATTTTGTCACTCCTTTGGACGGATTGAACGGGATGTCGGATTTTGGGCGCGATATGTATTTGTCTTCTACGACCAATCACCATTACATCTCCACCCGCAATCATCTGTCATGGCTGACGGGCCTGAAGTCAAAATACGACTTACGAGTTAATCCTTGCAACTTAACTGATATGCCCGGTTGGGAAATGACAGAAAGCGAGATTTCTAGGTCCGATGGCAAATATTTCAAAATCATAGGGGTCAACGTAACGATTTCCAACAGAGAAGTGTCCAGCTGGTGCCAGCCGTTAGTCCAGCCGATGCAGCAAGGACTATGTGCATTTATAATTAAGAAAATCAACGGTATATATCATTTTTTGATTCAAGCCAAACTTGAATGCGGCAATTTCGATGTAATGGAGTTAGCCCCGACAGTTCAGTGTTTGACTGGAAGGGTTCAGAATAATCCCCAGACCCGCCCGGCATTCTACGACTACGTCATCAATGCAGGTGCAGAGCAAATTGTCTTCGACACGTTGCAGTCTGAAGAGGGCGGTCGTTTTTTCCATGAGCAAAACCGCAACCTGATTGTAGAGGCTGATGAGAGTTTCCCGCTTGATCTTCCACCCCGCTATACATGGATGACTCTGCGTCAGATTTACAAATTCCTTCGATTCAACAACTATCTGAATATCCAGGCCCGGAGTTTATTATCAGCATTATCATTTAAATAGAATTATGTCGATACGTATAGGGGTTATATGCCCTTCAGAAATAGCATTCAGGCGTTTTCTCCCTTCATTGTCGAAAGTAAGTCAGTTCGAATTTGCCGGAGTCGCCATAGCCAGTCCCGAGGAATGGTTTGGCGAGACAGGCAATGTAGAGCAAGATGTCGTAAACCGCCAGCAGGCGAGCGAGAAGGAAAAAGCCGGGAAATTCATATCCAGTTATGGCGGAAGGCTCTTTGAGAGTTATGGTTCATTGGTAAGCTCACCTCTCATAGATGCAGTTTATTTACCGCTTCCTCCTGCCCTTCACTACAAGTGGGCCAAGCTTGCCCTTGAGAATGACAAACACGTACTGGCGGAAAAACCATTCACCACATCGCTTTCCGACACGGAAACACTCCTTGATATAGCCAAAGAGAAAAACCTGACGTTGCATGAGGACTACATGTTTGTATATCACAACCAGATTCAAGCCATCAACGAAATCATCAGAAGCGGCGAGATTGGGAAAGTACGTCATTACCGCATCCAATTTGGATTTCCCCGTAGAGCAGCAGGCGACTTCCGCTATAACAAGTCATTAGGCGGCGGAGCGTTGCTCGACTGCGGCGGCTACACGCTTAAATACGCATCCCTGCTGCTGGGTGCAAGTGCACGTCTTACCACCTCGTCTTCCTATTATGAAGAAAACGAGGAAGTTGACATCTTTGGCTCTGCCACCTTGGTAAACACCGAAGGCGTTGTAGCCCAATTAAGTTTTGGCATGGACTGCAACTACAAGTGCATGATTGAAGCCTGGGGCAGCCAAGGAACTCTCACCACAGGCCGTGTACTGACCGCCCCCGATGGCTTTGAACCCGACGTGATAATCCGCAAAGGTAACGATGAAGAAGTTCGTAAATTGCCATCCGACGAGGCATTTGTGAAGTCCATCCGTTTCTTCGCCGACTGCATAGAAGATAGAGAGGCGAGAGAATTGAATTATTCAGCTATCGAACGACAGGCGCAATATATAGACAGTTTTATTAAAAACAGATAAATATGTCAAAGAATATTTATGTGACTCAGCCCACTTTGGCTCCCCTTTCTGAAGTAACATCACTGATGGAGAGTATCTGGGAAACGGGTATTATGACTCACAACGGCCCTTTGGTACAGCGTTTTGAGAAAGAAGTCGCCAGTTTTTTAGGAGTTAAGAATGTTGTCAGCTGTGTTAATGGAACAATAGCACTTCAAATGGCTATCCGTGCGTTGAGGTTGAAAGGCGAAATCATCACCACACCGTTCACCTTCATCGCCACAAGTAACGCTATATTATGGGAAAACTGTACGCCCGTTTTTGTGGACATTGACCCTGAGACATTCAACATAGACCCTAAAAAAATTGAGGAGAAGATCACATACCACACCGTGGGTATAATGCCAGTGCATGTTTTCGGCAATGCATGCGACATCGAGACAATTGATGAAATTGCAAAAAAACATCATCTAAAGGTCATTTATGACGCCGCCCACGCAGTAGGAGTTAATTATAACGGCCGTAGCATATTTGAATATGGAGATATTAGCTGCACCAGCTTCCACGCCACGAAGATGCTCAACACCACCGAAGGCGGTGCTGTGTTCACTAACGACGCTGTATTGGACGAAAAGCTCCGTCGCATCCGTTTCTTCGGTTTTGAGAATCATGCCGACATCGTTGAAGATGGTACAAATGCCAAGATGACTGAGGTTCATGCAGCTGTCGGTCTCGCTAATTTGAAATATTTAGATTCAGCTCTAGAGGACAGGAAGTTGAAATATTCATATTATAAGGAAAATCTTTCTGTTTTGCCAGGCTTGTCATTTCAGAAGATACAAGATGGCGCATGTAATTTCAGTTATTTCCCGGTTGTTTTCAAGAATGAGCCGGATTGTCTGAAAGTTATTCAAGCACTAAATGCCGAAAATATCTATCCACGTCGTTATTTCTATCCTTCAATCAACACGTTTACCAGACTGTTCCCTTATATTTCAATGCCAAATTCCGAGAACATCGCTTCCCGGATACTATGCCTTCCTTTATATTATTCATTAGAGATGTCGGACATTGATAGAATTATCAGCATAATTAAAAACACTTTGGTTTGATTAAATAACTGGATCCAATCAGCATAGCTCAAGCAGTTTAGGTTAATCATACACGCTCGGCATGCAGGCTTGGATTTATTCTAGTTTAATCAAGATTCTAGCGCAGTCTTCACTGTTCTAAGGTTTAGGAGTTATAAAAGGAAGTTAACGAACCTATGTTCGTGGACTATAACATACAATTAGAAAAGAAAGACAGTTATGACAGTCATTGACATAAGGGCAGAAATTGCCAATCAAATAAAACAGATTCCTGACAGCGAACAAACATTGCTCCGCATATTAAAATATGTGCGGAATATGGCAAAAAAAACTCATCCTGTTCAAAGTTCACATCTAGCCGGAGAAGCTCAACGCTTATGGGTAAGGTTGCAAGAAATATCCTCTCTCCCTGCTTTCTGGGACGGTGAAAAAGCAATTCCAATAGAGAACTCCACAATTAAAAACATGCAGAAAGTCCTTTGTGCTGGAAAAAGTGATGATTTTCACGGTTGGATTCTTTTTCCCGATGACAATGGAACTTTGTTGTTGCAATCATCAGATGGTCATTCAAGTATAAGTATCGGCAACAACACATTTTCATTCGTGTATGAAAAAGGCGGAAAAGTGACTGCAGGAGAAGACTTGCGTTTTTCCTCAAAATCAATATTAAAAGTCCTAAGAGCCTCAAAAATGTCATGAATCACTCTACCAGTCTGACTGTTATTGAGGACAAAGAAGATGTGGCACGTCTTCTTTTCTCACCAATTTTCATTTGCGACGGCATTTTATCACAAAAAGCCTTCACTTTGGAAACTGGAGAGACATATATTTCTGTTTTACGACCAGCAATCAGTAGTTTTACCAAAGACATTGACGGAATCATTCATGAAGGAAGTACTCTTTATGGATATGCATTATTAAATGTTGGAGAAATCCGTAAAGTTAATTCAGCATCAACTCCTACAATAAAGTTTGATGTGCTGCCACGAAATGCAGGAAAAAGGAAGTCACATGCAGGAATATACACATCAATTGAAGACAAAAGAATAAAAGGTGGAACACCGGCATCTCCAGCCCTTATGCTTGCCCGTATGTATCTTGTAAGAATAGCTCAAAAGAGAGTTCACACATTCTAAAACATAATAATACTTCTGAAACACACAAAAACAAGAAATAACCAATCAATGCCTACAAACAATCAGACGAAACAACGTGACAGCAACCTTGAGCTTTATCGAATTATTCTGATGCTGCTCATTGTGGCGCATCATTATTTAATGAATTCAGGTTTATTCCAGCATATTGAAAACGAGCCGTTGACAGGCAAAACCATCTTTTACTATTTATTCTGCGCATGGGGAAAAACTGGCATCAACTGTTTTGTACTCATCACCGGATATTTCATGTGTAAGTCTGAAATCACACTCAGGAAATTTTTGAAACTCATTTTGGAGGTGGAATTTTACCGTGTGATATTCTACTTGATTTTCATTCTTTCAGGTTATGAGGAATTTACATGGGGCAGTTTAAAAAGACTTTTTCCTATTAATTCCCTTTCCAATGGATTCACACCCTGTTTCATTTTGTTCTACCTTTGCATCCCGTTTCTGAACATTCTCATCAGAAACATGACCCGCCGCCAGCATCAGCTCTTGATATGCCTCACGTTGTTCATCTACACGATTATAGGCACTATACCCCATATCAAATTTGCGATGAACTATGTCAGTTGGTTTTGCGTTTTGTACTTTATCTCATCATACATACGACTTTATAACATAACCGATTGTAAATCAGGCAATTGGGGGGGGTATGCGATTATTTCACTGTCGCTCTCCGCCGCAAGTATATTATTTTTCTGCTGGATAAACCGTCACACAAGTCATTATATTGATCCATACTATCTGATCCAAGACAGCAACCGCCCTTTGGCGCTACTCACATCCATCTGCGCATTCATGTATTTCAAGAACCTGAAAGTTCCATACAACAAATACATCAACATGATTGGAGCTTCCATCTTCGGTGTATTGCTCATTCATGCAAACAGTGACACAATGCGTCAATGGCTGTGGAAGGACACACTCAACAATGTTGGGCACTACAATGACAACACATTCTGGCTCCACGCCATTCTTTGTGTATTAATTGTATTTACAGCCTGCATCATCATCGACAGGCTCCGAATCATAACTTTGGAACGCTGGTTTTTCAGATGGTATGATGCAAAAGCAGAGAAAAAGTTAAAATTAATCCATAAATCATAATGAAAGAAACTAGAGATTTTCTAAAGCAAATTGGATTACCTGAAGGTGACTTATATAGTCTCCCCACTTCCAGTAAACGTTTTCTGGATGGTGGTCAGTACCGGTTTGAAGTTCCCGGCATCCAGGGTCCTGCCGCAATGCGTTCATTGTTGGAACAGTTGGACAACTATGAGATACCTATCCACCGCGTTACCCAGACTAAAGGTATCATGTTTTTGCTTGACGAGGAAATCGAGACGATGTTATCATACGCCGACAAATGGAATGTGGAATTGCTTTTGGCAACTGGTCCGCGCGCCACAACAGACACAAGTGCCTCTGTAAACACACCTGAAGGAGTCCGTATGGGCTATCGTCTCCGTGGTCAGGAGCAAATCATCCGTGCGGTTGAAGACATCCGAAGAGGTGCACGCTTAGGCTGTCGCTCATTTATGGTTTACGATGAAGGGCATCTTTGGCTCTTGAATAAGATGCGTTCAGAAGGATTCATTCCAAAAGACTGCAAATTCAAAATATCAGCTCATACAGGTCATGGAAATCCATGCTCAGCAAAATTGATGGAAGAGAATGGAGCGAATTCATTTAATCCTGTTCGTGACATTCAACTTCAGATGCTCTCAGCCATACGTGCTGCCATTGATATACCAATAGATATTCACACAGAGAATCCGAAATCAACAGGAGGATTCATCCGCCACTACGAAGTGCCAGAAATCATACGCGTGGCAGCCCCTGTTTACTTGAAAACTGGCGGCAGTGTTGCCGCAACTCATAGTTGGGACACCACAGATGCAGATGCTAAAAAGCGCGCCAAACAAGTCGCCTTAGTTAAACGAGTCATCGACACATATTATCCGGATGCTATTGTTTCCCCAAAATAAGACAAAAAAATGAGACTGCACTTATATAATAAGGGGTTTAATTTTGTAAAGCCCCCTGTAGAATTCAACAAAAACACAAAACGCGAAATTCTACAGTATTGCCTGGGAGCCACACTCTATATGCCAGGTACAAAAGACATCAAGGATAAGATTGTTCATCATCAATTGGATGTCACTTCATTTGTGATGTGTTGTGAAGATGCAATTAAAGAGGAAGAGTTACCATTTGCAGAGCAAAATATACTTGACCACATGGATTACTTTTCAGATTTGATTGCTGATGGAGAACTAAGTCTAAATGATATCCCATTGATTTTTGTAAGAGTTCGTAATCCAGAACAATTTAAAAGTTTTGCGGCACGTATTACAGCTAAACAAGCGTCTGTTCTAACTGGTTTCAATTTCCCTAAATTTAACAGTCGCAATGCTCTGAGCGTTTTAAAAACCCTTGTTGAATTAAACAAACGTCTTGGAGTAATTCTTTATGGAATGCCAATTCTTGAAGGTCCCGAAGTGGCATTCAAAGAAAGCAGAAATCAAGAATTACTTTTACTACGTAACATTCTGGAGCCATATAAAGAATTGATTCTTAATATAAGAGTAGGTGGTACCGACATGTCATCTCTCTTTGGTGTTCGACGAGGTATAAACTCAACAGTGTATGATATTATGCCTGTCCGAGATGCGCTTTCTGACGTATTGAATTTCTTTAATCGTTATTGTGACTACAGTGTTTCTGCTGCTGTTTGGGAATATTTCCGCGCATACAAAGATGATGACATAGACGATGTTATCAAACGGAATTTTCACAATGCACTTGTTAAAGGGCAAGAAATCGTCAATCCTGCAATTGACGGTCTTTTAAAGGAGGTAATGCTTGACCGTGCAAATGGTTTTGTCGGCAAAACTATTATTCATCCTACTCATGCAAAATTTGTGAATGCAATGTTTGCTGTTGTAGAAGAAGAATACAATGACGCCATTCAGATCCTGAACACATCTGGAGGCGTCATAAAGAGTGAGGGTGGTGGAAAAATGAATGAAATCGGACCTCATCATAGATGGGCAGAAAAAATTGTTGCCCGAGCAAAAGTTTATGGTGTCATAAAAAATGAGGATTCTGTATTGAAGTTAGTTTTAGGTGAAAAAGAATAAAACGGTATGAAGATTATATTAGGCACAATGAATTTTGGACCTCAGCTCGATACTGAAGCAAGTCGCACTATGGTGAATGTTTTCTTAAGAACTGGGCACCAAGAGATTGACACAGCATACGTCTATAATGGAGGTTCCACAGAAATGATTCTTGGTGAAATCCTTCCCGGTATTGCTTCGAGTTCTTATAAAATTGCCACAAAAGTACATCCTCGCATCACTGGCAGACTTGATCGTTCCACAATTCTTATGGAACTGACGGAATCTCTCAATCGTATGAAATTGGATAAGATAGATCTGCTATACTTTCATTTTCCTGACAACAAAACACCTATTGACGAAGCATTAACAACATACGCAGAGCTACATGAAAAGGGAATTGTAACTGAGTTAGGTCTTAGCAACTATCCTTCATGGCAAGTTGTAGAAACCGCATATAAATGCGATAAAATCGGTTGTCCTCGCCCTACAGTTTATCAAGGAATGTATAATGCCCTATGCCGCAATGTGGAACCGGAGTTATTCCCAGCTATTCGTTCGATGGGCATGCGCTTTTATGCCTTCAATCCTCTTGCCGGTGGTATGTTGACTGGTAAGCATAGGAATTATGAAGATGCACCCGAACCAGGCCGATTCTCCCGTCTTGAGAGCTATCGTAAACGCTATTGGAAAGAGACTTATTTTGATGCCGTTGATGAAATTCGTAAAGCCTGTGAGTTTGAACAAATTCCCATGGCTGAAGCAGCATACCGCTGGCTTTGTTTCCATTCTTTGTTGGATTCTTCAAAAGGTGACGGAATACTGCTTGGAGCTTCACATCTTAACCAAATGAGTCAAAACATATCTTCAACAGATAAAGGTGCATTAAGTCGTATTATTGTGGAAGCGATGGATACTGCATGGGAGATTGCCAAACCAGATAGTCCTGCCTATTTTAAATTCATATAGTTTTTTATGATGAATGTCTCTCGCTTATTCTTCACAAGCATTGACTATGTAGCCCAAAAGGATATTCCAAAAGAGGTAATGAGAAGGGCACATTATTCTCTGCTCGATTATTTAGCTGTTACTTGTGCCGGAACGGCTTTTCAGTCAGATAAGCTTAATAATTATTTTCTTTTCTCCCATCCAGAGAGTGGAGAATTTAAAGCTATTGGTACTGGTAAGAGTTTATGTTTGAAAGAATCTATATTTCTAAATGGTTTGAATAGTCATGCATTAGACTTCGACGACGGCACAAATGCAGGAATTATTCATTTAGGATCGCCAATTTTCTCAGTTTTAATACCCTTGGCTCAACGCTATGAAATAGACATTGAGAAAATGCTAAAAGCAGCCATAATTGGCTATGAAACATCTTTTACAATGGCTGTATCCATTCAACCAAAACATAAATTGTTAGGTTACCATGCTACTGGAACATGTGGTGTAATCGGTGCAACATTAGCGGCTGCTTATATGCTTGATTTTTCAGAAGAAGAACGCTATAACGCTTTTTCAATTGCATGTGTTTCTGCCTCAGGCATGTTAAAAGTACTTGATGATGGGGCAGAATTGAAGCCATACAACGTTGCAAAAACAGCCCTGCTATCACTAACAAGTCTTCAACTGGCAAAAGCTGGATTCAAAGGGCATAATGATCCTCTGGGCGGCAGCCGTGGTTTTCTAAGTATGATGGCTGGAGATGAACACAAAACAATGGAACCGCCTCTTCTCAACAGCACCTACGCCATCATGAAAAGTTATACAAAACCTTATGCATCATGTCGTTACACTCACCCTTCTGTAGAGGCAACAATCCATCTACGAAAACGATTTGGCATCAGAAGTGAAGATGTAAAACAGATTGTTATAAAGACCTATTCCCTTGCTGTAGCCGGTCATGACCACACGGATGTTAAAGGTGCATACTCCGCAAAGATGAGTATTCCATATAGTACAGCAGTCGCACTCATGTTCGGAAAGGTAGGTCTATCCGAATTCAGTAAAGAAAACCTATCCAATCCATCCATTCATTTACTCACTAAAAAAGTATCTGTCCTATCTGACGATAACATGAGTGGCATTTTTCCTAAGAAACAATGTGCCGAAGTTAGTATTACCACAAAAAATGGAACTTTTGTTGACTTTGTAGATTTTCCTAAGGGAGAGCCTGAGAATCCATTCTCTAAGAAAGAATTTTATGAACGATATTCCGACTTGATGATTTATGGTGGAATAGAACAAACATCCTTCGACTATATATTCAACCATGTAAACAAAACAAACGAAAAAGTTTCTAATTTAATACAATTATTATAAGAAATGGTGAATTTGAATGATTTATTCAAATCGTTAGAACAAACTGGCGTGGATTTCTTCACTGGCGTTCCAGACTCTCTTTTAAACGATTTCTGCTTATATCTGACCCACAACAAATCCAAAACAGAACATGTAATGGCTGCGAATGAGGGCAATGCTATTGGCATTGCCACAGGGCATTACTTATCCACAGGGCACATACCTGTAGTCTATATGCAGAACTCAGGAATCGGCAATGCCATGAACCCTTTATTATCTCTGACCCACTCTTGCGTTTATTCTATTCCCATGATTTTAGTTATTGGCTGGCGTGGTGATCCCTCGACAAAAGACCATGCCCAGCACAAGAAACAAGGAGATTTAACCCCTGTTTTAATGAAAGACATGGAAATTCCATACGAAATACTGGATGATGACAATACGGTGATTAATAAATTTCTCTGGGCACTAAGTAAGACAAAAGAAATTAGCTCACCTGTTGCTTTAATAGCAAAAAAAGGAATTCTCACAAAAAAAGAAAAATCTCAGTATTATCCACCCAGCAGACTTATGAGCCGTGAAGAAGCCATCTCTGCTGTTATTGATGTTTTGGGTGAGAAAGCCATATATCTGGCAACAACAGGAAGAACAACTCGAGAACTTCACGAGCAACTTTTATTACATGGTATTTCTCAAGGAAATGAATTTTTGAATGTCGGAGCAATGGGACATTTATCTTCTATTGGTCTAGGCATGGCACTTGGTTCTCCAAACAAACAAATTATTGTTTTCGACGGGGATGCTTCAGCTGTAATGCACATGGGCAGCTTAGCAACCAACGGACGCTATCAGCCCCAGAATTTAATACACATTGTACTTAACAACGGAGTGAACGAATCAGTAGGCGGACAAGAATCATGTGGCAGTACAATGAACCTTACAAAGGTTGCAGAAGGGTGCAACTATTTTACTCCATTTCCTTTTGTGGAAAAGAAAAAGGATTTGCAATCACTTATTCGCCAGTTATCTAAAAAAAACAACCTCGCATTTATAGATGTTCATGTGCGTCAAGGTATACGTGATGATCTGCCAAAACTGCATATAAATCATAATGATCAAAAAAGCAATTTAATGAACTATTTTAAGAAACAACAATGAAGAAAGCAATCATTCTAGGAGGAACATACCCCCATCGCGAACTCGTGATGAAATTGAAAAAACGTGGTTATTACACAATATTAATTGACTATTACGATGCACCCATAGCCAAAGATGTGGCAGACATACACATAAAGGAGAGTACCCTTGATAAAGACAAAGTTACCGAGATTGCTATAAACGAAGGAGTTGATTTGGTCATAGCTACCTGTATAGATCAGGCAAATGTCACAGCATGCTATATTAGTGAGAAATTGAGACTGCCACATCCATACTCATACGATGTTTCTATAAAAGTCACTAATAAGGCAGACATGAAACGCATAATGATAGACAATGGTATCCCAACCTCAAAACATATTACAATTACTGACATTAACCAATTTGATAATAAATCACTAAAATATCCCATCATTGTAAAACCCGCTGACAGCAATAGTTCAAAAGGAGTCAGACGGATCGATGAGAATGAAGTTCATGCTAATGAATATATAAAGAAAGCATTATCCATAAGTCGCAATGGTGCAGCAATTATTGAGGAATATAAATTTGGCAAAGAGGTTGGGGTTGACTGTATCATAAAGAACCATCAAGCAAATATTATAATGACTCGTGAACGCCGCAAAATTGAGACCAACAATGATGCAATTCAGCAAATATACGGTTCATTCTGGCCAGCAGAAATAACAGACGTTCAGATTGAGCAGTTAAGGCAAATAGCTGAGAAGATATCTTTTGCATTTGAACTGGACAACACCCCTCTAATGATGCAAACAATAGTCAGCGACAATGAAATTAACGTTATAGAATTTGGGGCACGTATTGGAGGGGGTGAGAACTATCACATCATTAAAGAGTTGACGGGCTACGATTTCATCGAGCAAGCAATACATTCATTTCTTGGAGAAGAAATCAGCCTTGATTATCATACTCCAAATTATCTTCTTGCTGACAATTACATTTATATGAAAGCTGGTGTATTTGGAAAGATTGTCTTTAATGAGAATGTAAAAGATGATATACTCTATTCCAATGTTTACAGACAATGCGGTTCTGAAATAGGAGCAGACATTTCCAGCAATAACCGTGTAGGTGTATTTGTTGTAAAAGCAAAAACAAAAGAAGCACTTCTCCAAAAAACAAGCCAAATAATCAACAATATGGAGGTGTATGATATAAAGGGTAATCCCGTCATGAGAAAGGATATTTACAAAAATCAATAATATGCTTAATTACGATTTATTTTTAGAGAAAATGCGAGCGACTGGCATGGACTACCGTTGGTCGACTATGTTTGTTAAGAAACTTCGTGATGATGAAAACGCCTTTATCGTCACTGACAAGAAAAAGAAGCAATGGGCATTAGAGCGTGGGTTTTATCCTGGGCGCATTGAGCTCTATGGGCTAGATGAAGACAATTACATGAGTTATATTCCAGATTTTCAATACTTCATGCTTCATCCAATGAATCATCATTTCCGCATTTGGCTTGGTGATAAACTAACCTGTAAATATGTTCTCAATAGCGAAGAAACTAAAACTACAATGCCGCGTTATTTCGTGTATGTTGAAAACAATGGGAATTACACATATCTAATGGATTGTCCAAGTGATGATTTTATCGCTAAAGATGAGAATTTCCTTATGAATCTTTTGAAGCACGAAGGAACATTAGCATTAAAACCTAATTCTGGCACCTCGGGGGGTCTGGGATTTATAAAGTTAGAAATGAAAGATGGAACGATATTTGAAAACAACAGCCCCATCACCATAGAACGTTTTTGTCATATACGCGACAGTATACGAAACTATATTATCACAGAATATTGTCACCAACATAAAGATTTGTCACTTATATGGCCAAACAGTGAATGTACTCTTCGTGTTATCATGTGCAAGAATCCCTCTAATAACCGCTTCAATCCTCCAACCTGGACCTGTGCCATTTCTTATGCACGATTTGGCACATCAACTAATGGAGGTGCCAGCAACTTGTCCTCTGGCGGTGTAGGAGTAGGTTTCAATTTTGAGACAGGAAAATGTAATAACTTTGCTATTAGATATAAACGCTTCACTCCAGATGGGAGATGGTTTATAGACCGACATCCTGATACTGGAGTGAAATGGGATAATGTCACACTACCAAACTGGAATTTATGTCGTCAGAAAATTGATGCCGTATGTCATCAGATATCCTCACTTGACTACCTCGGACTTGATATAATCATCACAGAAGATGGGATGAAACTCTGTGAGATTAATACCCATCCAGCAATGGATTATGAACAGGTCATGTGTGGACCCGTGTTGAACAAAGAAGCTTCCCGAGTTTTCTTTGAGCACAAGGGGTTACGCAAAGTTTCAGGAGAGATACTATGGAAATCTTATGAAGAAAGCCAAATATTAACAAACCCACATATTTAATCTTTAAATGATTTTTTTAACACCCCCACTAACGAATAAAGATATCTCAACACTGAAAGTTGGCGACATCATATCTATCTCAGGCTATATCTTTTGTGGCCGAGATGCTGTATTACCACGTATTTGCAAAGAAATCAAAAATGGCACATGGGCAAAACGAGGTATAGATCTTAGTGGTGCTGTGATATTCCATACGGCAGTAAGTCCAGCTGGCGTAGGTCCCACATCCAGCAACAAGCTGGAAATAGAAAGCAGTTTTCCCATTCTGTCAGATGCAGGAGTAATGATTCATTTAGGCAAGGGAGCTATTTCAGAGACAACAATCGCAAATCTTCATGAAAACAGTGCTGTCTTTGCCGTTATCCCTCCTGTGACAGCATTGCTTGAAAGCCAGACTTCCGAAAGGGAATGTGTGGCATTCCCCGAATTAGGGATGGAGGCATTCTACAGAATCAAAGTGGTCAATTACCAGGCTGTTATCGCAGCAGCCCAAGGCAAGAGTATTTATGGATGATATAACAAAAAAAGTGGCAGAATGCCTTGTCAGAGCCGGCTCGACATTCCGTGAGGATCAGAAGGAGGCATATCGGAAAGCAATCCAGGAAGAGACAAACGCTCTCAGCTGTTGGGTAATGCATCAAGTTCTGGAGAATGCGCTCATTGCAGAAAACCGGAAGAGACCATTATGTGACGACACAGGCATCCCTCACTTGTTTTTAGAAGTGGGACCGGGGAAAACAGTTTCCGGAAAACTTCTTGCCAGTATAAAAGAGGGTATAGCAGAGGGGCTCCGGCAACTGCCAGGACGCCCTATGGCTATCATGGGCAACGACAGTCAGCGGTTAGACCAATCGGGAGGATTGAGCTCAGATCCAGCTTCACTACTCCCCTCTCCTATCCTAATCAAAGATGTTGAGGAAGACGTGCTCAGGCTTACAGTCCTGATGCTTGGCGGCGGTCCAGCCATCCGCGGCATCACCCATCGTGTATTTCACAAACATAATTTAAACGTCATTATTGACGAAATTGTTTCTCGTTCGATTCCTGCTGTTTCCCAACTTGGATGCTCTCCCTGTACACTTGCCATTGGAATCGGCCGTTCTCAGTTTGAGGCAACGTCGTTGATGATAGAGGCTATGGCAAAAGGGAATTATAGAACACAGTCAGATATGGAACAGACCATCACAAACCGAGTGAACGAGAGCCATGTAGGTGCGCTTGGTTTAGGTGGAAAAACCTCTGTGATTGCCACATTCATGAAAATAGGTCCCCAACGTGCCAGCGGTGTCCGCATAGTGGCTATCCGTCCTTGCTGTTGTTTTGAGCCTAGAAGAGCCATGGTAGAGCTATGATATAGCTGTCCGCACTGAAAAAGCATGATATCAATCTTGCCATGGAAGAATTCCGGGCATATCTCACCAGCCTGCCTTACATTACGGGATTCAAAGATAAACTGAAAGATATCAGCACAAAAGAAGGCTTCTACGAATGGTCACTTTATCTGATATTCTCCATGCTCAACATTTATGTTGTCACCCAGGTACGCTGTGCCGGCGGTCGGATTGACGTTGTGGTTCACATGCCCGACACCATCTATGTTTTAGAACTAAAAATGCGAGGGACAGCCCAAAGTGCACTCGACCAGATAAATCAGAAAGGCTACGCCCGACAATATTCAACTTCAGACAAGAACATTGTTAAGATGGGAATCCTATTCTCACCCGAAACCAGGAATATAGAGGAATGGGTGGTTGAATAATAAAGTATATCAAAAGATTGTTTTTAAGTGTAAAAAATGGGTGAATCATTAAAACAGCAGACAAAGAAAGGTCTCTATTGGAAATTTGCCGAGCAATTCTCAAATTACGGAATTAAATTCATTATCGGTATAGTCATGGCACGTATGCTATCCCCTTCTGATTATGGCATAACTGCGCTACCAGGTGTGTTTATGGCTATCACCTATATTTTTGCCAACGGAAGCTTTGGTCAGGCACTTATCAGAAAGACAGATTTAAAAGAAGAGGATTTGTCCACAGCTTTTTATTACAGTATGGTTGTTGGTATTTTTTTTTATACTCTTCTTTTCTTCGCTTCTCCATGGATAGCAGATTTTTATGACACCCCAGTTTTAAAGCCATTGATGAGAGTAACGGCATTAGGTTTTGTTTATGGTCCGATAGCAAGTATTCAACACACATTACTTTTAAGGGACATGAAATTCAAAACATTAGCTAAAACATCAGTGTCATGTAAAATCATAGGAGGTGTTGTCGGAATCGTAATGGCATATATCGGCTTAGGCGTTTGGGCATTGGTTATTTCGGATATGGCTGGCGTACTCACAGCACAGATCATTAACATCTGTATTGTGAAATGGTACCCCAAGACAGGATGGAGCAAAGAGTCATTCAAATATCTATGGGGATATGGCAACAAAATGATAATGTCCCAGCTTATTGATACTCTTTATACAAACATCACTCCAATATTTATAGGTAAATATTATAGCACATATCAGCTTGGGGTTTATAACAGAGCTCAACAATATGCGGCATTGCCTTCAAGAAACATAACAGGGACATTACAAGGTGTGACATTTCCCGCACTAAGTAAAATTCAGGATGACAAGGAGCGCTTGGCAAGAAATTACCGGAAAATGCTCCGTGTGTCAGCTTTTATTGTCTTTCCAATGATGATGATGCTTTCAGCATTGGCACGTCCTTTTATTATCACACTCATTTCCACTAAATGGGAATCAAGCATTATTCTTCTTCAGATTATATGCTTCTCTATGATGTGGTACCCCATTCATGCCATCAACCTCAATCTGCTCCTTGTGAAAGGAAGAAGCGATTTGTTTCTACGTGTTGAAATTGTAAAGAAAATTGTCGGTTTATCCATTCTTATATTTACCCTTCCTCAAGGATTAATTGTTCTGTGTTATGGCCGTATAGTTTCTAGCTTGTTAGCTTTATTTATCAACACCTATTATACAAGCAAACTTATCAATTATAGCTTTTTAAAGCAAATAAAAGACATGACACCATCGCTACTTCTATCTTTTTGTATATGGGGGGTGATTCTGGGAATCAACCTATTCATAGAATCTTATTGGGCTCAAATTTTTGTAGGAGGGTTGGTTGGTGCAGGAGTCTATCTGGGAACTGCCTATATATTTCACATGCCAGAGTTAAAGGAGGTGAAATATTTGTTAAGCAGAAAACAATCATAAACTCATATTATAATAAACTTTATAAAAGAAAATGATTTTAAACAGAAATCATCTCGGATGGTATAGACTTTTGTTAAGGAGATGGTACAACAACTATAAACTTGCCCACAACTCATGTGAAATCACGAATAAAGGATATGGTAAAATTAAAAGAAACATAAAGGGCAATGGAAATGTTATCCAGATTGGTGAAGGAGCATTCTTAGACAAGACTATCATTCATATTAGAGGGAATAACAATATGATTGAGATAGGTAATCATTGTACTATCGGCAAAGGCTGCAGCATCTGGATATAGGGTAATTATTCACCCTTAAAAATAGGGGCACGCACATCAATGACACAAAAAGTTCACATAAATGTACAAGAAGATAATATGAGTATTGTACTTGGAAAAGACTGCATGCTTTCAAACAATATAATTATCCGGTCATCAGACAGTCATCCGATTTATGATATAGAAACAGGAAAACGTATCAATTCAGCTAAGCCTGTACAAATAGGTAATCATGTCTGGATAGCCCCCAAAACTACAATTGCCAAAGGAAGTGTAATTGGAGACGAATCAATTATAGGATCAAACACTCTCGTTACAAAAGAGATACCAGCAAACTCGTTGGCTGTAGGTATGCCAGCAAGAGTAGTTAAGACAAATGTGAAGTGGACAAGAGAAAGAATCGTCCCAAACTAATCATTCTGTTTTTTCTTTCGAAACATAACATAAGAATCAATTAGCCGATATCATTATTTTTAATTCTCATATTACCGTTATTTATTCAATATGAATAATTCTTCTGTCAAACCTCAGAAATATGTAGTCTGTGTTCGATGTTTCACATTTAATCATCATAAATACATCCAAGATGCCATGAACGGCTTTTCAACACAACAAACTAACTTTCCTTTTGTTGCTGTTATTGTAGATGATGCATCAACGGATGGAAATGCTGACGTTATCCGGAATTATATGGTGCGACACTTTAACTTGGATGATCATTCAACGGCATACATAAAACACCATGAATATGGAGATGAATGTTTTGCCAGACATAACACAAATACTAACTGCTATTTTTATGTAGTCCTTTTAAAAAATAATCATTATAGTCAAAAAAAAAATAAGCGTGTTTATATCCAGCCATATCTTGATAATTCAGAATACCATGCAATATGCGAGGGCGATGACTATTGGACGGATTCTCATAAAATTCAAAAACAAGTTAATATTCTTGAGAATAATCCAAATGTTATGATGGTATATACTAACTATGAAACGGTCGATGAAAATGGAAATAGCATTTATAGAGAAAAATATGAAAATTATTACAAAAAACTTTCCATAAGTGGAGATATTTTGCCAAACTTATTTATATCAAATTTTCCATTAACATTCACCTCTCTATTCAGAAAAGAAATAATCTATTCAGAAAACTACAAAAACGCTCCTAACAAAATAGATTATTCATTGTTTCTTTCTGCAGCTTCTTTAGGAGATTGTATCTACTTAGAAGAAAAGACTGGTTGTTATCGACAAAGCCCTAACAGTCTTACTAATAAACATCAGGATCTTCTAAAACCGCTACTTCGAAAAGCCTATCATTATCACGCATGCATGTATGCAAAAGGTATGTGTAAAAAGAGGAAAATGAAAATGGATTATCATATAAAGCTGAATATATGCAAAACACTTCAATACAACAATTATTATGGAAACAAAGAGACAATGAAAGAAGTACTATCACTAAACAAATCATTTTTTATTCCTTTTCTTCATTCAAAAGCCAACATGTTTTTTAAGAAAATAAAAAGAAGATTCAAAAGGATTATTTCAAAATAAACATTATCTATGATAAATGGACAAAAATAAAGTAAGAGCAATAGCTTTCTATTTACCGCAATTTTATCCTACACCAGAGAATGATGAGTGGTGGGGACCTGGTTTTACAGAATGGACTAACGTGGCTTCAGCGAAACCATTATTCAAAGGGCATTACCAACCAAGAATACCAAGAGACTTGGGCTTTTATGATTTGCGCGTACCAGAAGTTCGTGAGCGTCAGGTACAGATGGCGCGCGATGCAGGCATAGAGGGATTCTGCTATTGGCATTACTGGTTTGCAGGAAGACGTCTTCTTGATAGGGTATTTACGGAAGTGGTTGAAACGGGAAAGCCCGACTTCCCTTTCTGTCTATGTTGGGCTAATCATTCATGGCAGGCTAAAACATGGAAGCCCAATGAGCCAAATAAGATACTAATTGAGCAGACATACCCAGGGGTGCAAGATTATATTGATCATTTTTATGCCATGCTTCCTGCGTTTAAGGACAGAAGATACATGAAAGTTGATGGCAGGCTGATTTATGGAATATTTGCCCCTAGAGATTTCCCTGATTTCAAATCTTTCTCAAATATATGGAACAAACTTGCTAAAGAAAATGGTTTGGATGGTTTTTTCTTTTTTGCCCTCACACAAGGTGAAGAAAAACTGGAAAAGAATATGTTTGATGCTTCTTTATATGATGCCATTGTCCTTGATAAAATGATTGACACTTTTTTACGGTATGACAAATCATATTTAAGCCTTAAATACCACAATCTTCTTGTCAACAAGCTTAAACGACCTTACGTCATAAAGTACGACAAATACGTTAGTGATTCTCTAAGATGTTTTTATTTAAATCCTTCCTTTATTCCTTGTATAGATCCAGATTTCGACCACACACCACGTAGTGCACACAGATGGATGATTTTCAAAGGTAGCACACCTGACAAATGGAGACATTTTTGTGAAAAAACTGTTAAACTTATTTCACGAAAAGAAGTTGTGCACAATATTATTTTTATAAAATCATGGAATGAATGGGGCGAAGGTAATTATCTAGAGCCAGACATGAAAAATGGAAAAGCTTATTTAGACGCCACAAAGCAGGCTTTTGTTAAATCTTAAGATTAATTAATTATTATAAGATTAAACATCAACCACTTTTTAGAAATGTGCCATTCTCGTTAATTCATTTTTTATCATAACTTTTGTTAATATCTTACGTACCATTCATGATTACAAAATTGATTACATCTTAATTGATTCCGATACGATTTGGTTGCCACAGATTATATATCGGTCATACAAATCATGTACGTCTAAATATACCATATCTTTTAGAACAATTCTTTCACATCACTTTCAATATATTAGAAGTCTTTGCTTTTAGTATCATTTACTGTTTATTATTTATATTCATGGTAATGTTTTTTCAAATTCTGAAATACAAAACAGCTCTAAGATTTACTATATGACAGTTTTTTATTCTTCATAAACAAAACTATTTTTCAACCTAATTTAAATATAGTCATGCCCACAGTCTCTATCATTATACCAGTTTACAATACGGAGAAATACCTTCGAACATGTTTGGATTCTATCATTTCTCAATCATATTCTGATTTTGAAGCAATACTAGTGGATGATGGAAGCACTGACAACAGCGGAAAGATTTGTGATGAGTATGCAACAAAAGATTCCCGGTTTTTTGTTGTTCATAAGAATAATAAAGGAGTGGCAGAAGCACGTCTAACAGCATTTGAACTGAGCAAAGGAGAACTCGTCACATTTGTTGACTCTGATGACATTGTGGCTCCTGATTATCTTCAGATATTATCAAAACCAATCTTAAATAACAATGCGGATTTAGTGACATGCAGTTTCTGCTATATGGAGGATGACGGAAAGAAGGGCTATCCCTTATTTAGATTTGAAGGCTTTTATGATGGTGAAAAAATAAAGAAGTTCATAGCAAATCATTATTTTTACGATTCAATAACCAAAGAATGGGGTATGTCATGGTTGCTTTGGTCTAAAATGGCTAAACGATATCTTGTTAAAGAAGCTCTAAAGCAAGGTAAGGGTTTGTGGTTTGGTGAGGACCAACTATGTTCGTTCTATATGTTATATAATTGTAAAAAGTTAGTGATTTTATCCGACAGATTATATTATTATATGATACATGGAGTACATGCCTCAATGCAATCCAATGTTCAAGCATCCAAAAGATATAATGAGGGTCTATGGGACTCATTACTTAAAATGTTTGAACGCTATACACAATTGGATACTCAGAACATAGCACACAAAGGAATAAGACAAAGAACTTGGATTTACATCATGCAGACCATTTTCAAAAAGATGGCTAAAGTGGGCATTTCCAAAGAAGAATTCCAAAGGCAATTCAGCAAAGTCCGAAACAATCCGTTCATGAAAAATTATTTTAAACCATTTTCAGTTGGTCTTGGGATGAAAGATGACATTAAGTATTGGATACTAAAATTGAAATTATATTCATTGTTCTATATATTGATAGAAAGGCAAAAACCTTCTCTTTCAAAGAATAAGAACAAAAAAAGAATCGACGAGAACGCTTAGATAACAAATGAATAAATCCCGTTTTTATATTTTTTTGGTATTTCTAACCTTCGTTTCAAGTATTTCATGTTCTAATCACGATGATGAAATTGAAACTATAATTGAGAGGATAGATACAACATGGATACCAAAAATCATTCATGATACTATTTACAAAGACAGCATAATACATGACACAATTATAAAAGACAGCATAATACATGACACAATTATAAAAGACAGCATAATACATGACACATTACTTATTGATAGTCTCATTTACGACACAATTGTAGTTGACAATGTTATTTATGATACAATAGTCATTGACAGTATCATTCATGACACAATTATAATTGAACACGGAATTAAGATGTTAAGAATTGCAGGATGGAATATAGGACATTTCGCTCTAGGAACATCATACGACACAAAAATCACTCATGAACAATATCCCACAATGCAACAGAAATGGGCTGAATCTATTAATTCTATAAACGCTGATATTTTCTGTTTATGCGAATATAATGAAAATTTTGTAAATAAAAGTTATGATAATCCTGCAATTACCGCCCGCAACTCCATTTTCTACAGCTTTCATTATGCATTTATAGGAAATAGACCATATCCTTCTAGCTATAATATGTCTGCTATATATTCTCATTTTCCTCTACAAAATATAAAAACAATAGTATATAAACATACAGTTCAACCTGGCAGACATTTTTATTATGGTGATCTGCACCTTAATGAGAAAACTATAAAAGTTGTTACAACTCATCTTGACTTTAACCAAAACTCAGACGGAGCAAGGTTTCGTATGGAACAAATGCAAGAACTAATTGATTATTTTTCAAATGATCCATACGTCATTATTTATGCAGACTGGAATGTGGCATCAGCAAATGAATTCGATATGTTTACTGAAGCCGGATGGAGCATGGTAAACCATGGTTATTTGGGTGACATTCCGACTTATCCAGCTGGCAATAAACCGCTTTACGCAATTGACAATATTATTTGTAAAGGATTTGATATATCAAATATCAATACATTGAATGATGAATACCTGAGTGATCATGTATGCATATATGCAGACTTAACTATAATAGAATAATTTGAAAATTTCATGTTTTATATTTACATTGTCCTTCTATTTCTTCTTTTTTGTAATTCCAAATTCACAAAAGGTGTATTCAATAATGATTACTTAACAAAAGACACGACCAACATAGTCAAGGGGTTATTTATAGCCTTTGTGTTCTTGTCGCACATCCAAGGGTACATTCAAAAAAGTGGTTATGGCTATGATGCTCTTGGTGACCATGCCGTGCTGAGTTTCCAGAATTTCATGGGGCAACTGGTTGTTGTGATGTTCCTTTTTTATTCCGGTTATGGCATAATGGAGTCATATAAGAAGAAAGGACAGAGCTATGTGTCAACCATGCCACGAAAACGACTTGCCAGCACCTTAATAAATTTCGACATTGCAGTTATTATATTTATACTACTCAACTTGTTTCTTGGTATTCCAATGAATGGCAAGCAGTGTATATTATCTCTTATAGGCTGGGATTCCGTTGGCAACAGTAATTGGTATATATTTGTCATATTAGTTTGTTATCTGATAAGTTGGTTAGGACTAAAGATTAGCGAAAAGTACGGTGCTTATAAAGGAGGTCTTACATATTTCCTGTTATCTTTCATAGTTTATATCCTCTTGGTATTATACAAACAATCTTGGTGGTACGACACATTCTTCTGTTACAGTGCAGGAATTCTTTTCTCAATTTTCAAACAGAAGATTCAGTTATTGATGGACAATCAATATTGGATTCTTCTTATAACATGCGTTCTCCTATTCTTTGTTACAAAACTTCTTCCATACAATATCTGGGGACTGAAACCAAACCTGAATGCAGTTCTATTTGCATTGACTATAGTTATATTTACAAGAAAAATCCAACTTAAAAGCAAGAGCTTGTGTTGGATGGGGAAAATGCTTTTCCCATTGTATATTTATCAACGCCTTCCCATGATAGCGCTATATCAAATTAGAGATGGAGGATTTGTTCTCTATCAGACGATTTTCTATGTCCTCTTTTGCGGAATAATCACAATTATTATTGCTTTTTTTTATAAATACATATCTTTAACACTGAAATAGATTATGGCAGGATTAATTAATAGGTTGAAATGGCTATGCTTTGATAAAATTATTACTCCTTGGAATTTGTTTTCTTTGCGAAAAAAGAAGAAGATAAGAGTTTTATTTGTAATTTCGGAGCTTGCAAATTGGAAAACGGAACGTCTTTACTTAAGAATGAAGGAGCATCCACAATTCAAACCGATTCTGGGTGTAATACCGACACTTGCTGACAACCCAGACCATTATGAACAATTAATTAATCACTGTAAGGTCAATGGTTATCAATTTATTGAAATAGCAAAGGATCAGACACTAACTAATCAAACTAAAGCAGACATTATTATTTACCAACAACCATATCTGTGGATTTATTATCCTCAACATAGGATGGCAAAGAACTTATCGGCTCTTTTCATATATATTCCTTACTATATTCATAGCGTTATAGAAGAATGGACGTTAAATCTTCCAATACTTACTCATGCCTGGCAATTTTACTTTGAAAACGAAGACACAGCTGATGAATTCAGATGTCGAATGATAAACCACGGCAAAAACATAAGTGTAACTGGTGTACCTATTATGGATGATTTCCTGGATAATAGCAAACACAATGAAAACCCATGGAAGAACCAGAAACCTAAAAAACGAATAATATATGCTCCGCATCACACCATCAATCCGAAAGAAAATCCTAATTTAAAAGGAATTAACTATGCCACAATACTTGAATATGGTGATTTCATGCTTGAAATGGCAGAAAAATACAAAAATGAAGTTCATTTTGCATTTAAGCCACATCCATATTTAAAACAAAAACTTTACTTAATATGGGGTAAAGAACGTACAGACGAATTTTATGAAAAATGGAATGAAATGGAGAATTCTCAATTGGAAAGTGGACAGTATATTGGGCTGTTCCGCCATTCCGATGCTATGATTCATGACTGCAGTTCATTTACTATAGAGTATTTTTATGCCCACCGCCCTGTTATGTACTTAGTGAAAGACAAACACCATGCCGATAATTGTACAAAAATGCTTAAAGAAGCTTTTCGTCTCCACTATCATGGGCATAACAAACAGGAAATAGAGCAATTCATCCTGAATGTCATCAATGGAATAGACCAAATGAAAGATGAACGTGAGGTGTTTTTTAAGAATTATTTGGTTCCGCCTGCCAGAAATGCTGCTTGTGATAATATTATCAATTCGATTTTGAAAATGAAAAGATACCATAATAGTTGAAACACACCCTTGTATTAATAATCAATAAAAATTATTTCATGCCAACAATCTCTATAATCATTCCAGTTTATAATACTGAGAATTATCTTCGAAAATGTCTGGATTCTATCATAGCTCAATCTTATACCGACTTTGAGGCGATACTTGTAGACGATGGAAGCACTGACAAAAGTGGTGAGATTTGTGATGAATACATTTCTAAAGACCAAAGATTCAAAGTTTTTCACACAGAAAATGGTGGAGTTAGTAAGGCTCGAAATATTGGATTAAGAGAAGCACAAGGCGATTGGGTTTTTTTTGTGGATTCAGACGATGAATTATATTTAGATTCATTGAAAACCTTCAGTCATTTCATTAACGACAATATTGATTATATAGTAGCTGGATATACAATCATTAATAAAGATGGAAGTACATCTAACAATGTTGCTATTGTAAATGAATTAATTAGCAAAGATACAGCAATAAAACAGATGTTTAGACCTAAATATTATAATTATTTAGGATTTATGTGTATAAAATTATTCAGAATGTCAGTTATTAGAGACTGCCAATTAAAACTTAATCCAGATATATACTACAACGAAGACCGCTTGTTCACAGTAGAATTTTTGTGTAAAATGAATAAAAAAGCATTCTTTACAACGACACCTGTATATAAGATTTTTGTTCATCCAGAGAGTGCAATGGGATTAATTCGGAGAAAATTTAATCTCAAATATGTTACAGATTTTGATGCTACTATATTAATGAAAAAAGCTATTTATAATTCTAATTGTTCCAAAATAAATCATTGGCTTGTGCAAATATGCATTTTATTCTCAAGAGATCAAATAATGAAAATGATGAAAGAGCAGAACATTAAAAATGATGAAATAAAAAAACATCTCCATATAGAGGTAAAAAGAAATGTTAGCAATCTTTGTAGAATTATTTACTTCACAAAAAATAAAGTAAAAAAACTATTAAGAAAATAGATAATGATTACATGATGCCTATTACTGGTAAATGGTTGTTCATGGTATTGTTTTATTAGAAACCTTTTATCCAAAAACAAACAAGCTGGTTTTAAGTAAGTTACAAATAAATATTAAAAAACGGCATAGGCACTCGTATCACTTATATTTAATTCTTTAATTATGCTGAATTTAGGCAAATTTATTTCCGAGAACATTACATTCCGTCAGGAAAGCATGTTTCTCCGAGATATAGAACAGAACAGCAAGCAACTCTCAGCAGAGATAAAGGGGAAAAGCATCTGCGTAATTGGAGGTGCTGGCTCTATCGGCTCATCATTCATCAAAGCCATGCTCTGTTTCAATCCCAAAAACGTAGTCGTTATCGATCTCAACGAGAATGGGTTAGCATAGCTGGTACGTGACTTACTTAGTACTTTCTGGGTATACGTTTCAGATGATTTCTGCTGCTATACGTTGAATTTTGCCGACCCGTTTTTCGTAAGAATTTTCAAGGAAGATAAAGGATTCGAAATTGTAGCTAATTTCTCTGCCCATAATCATGTGCGGTCGGAAAAGGACAAGTACAGCGTACAGGCCTTAATTGAGAACAACGACATCAAGGCAAAGTAATTAATGGACTTGCTAACTGTCTATCCTCCAAAACATTTCTTCTGCGTAAGTACCGACAAGGCTGCCAATCCTGTCAAAATCGTGGGAGCATCAAAGCGCATCATTGAAGATCTGGTGATAGCATACAACAAGTATTTCAAAGTGACAACTGCAAGGTTCGCCAATGTGGGATTCAGTAATGGTTCCCTACCCGAAGGATGGTTTCACCGTATTCAGAAACGACAGCCGTAGGCTGCTCCAAGCGACATGAAATGCAATTTTGCCTCACCGGAAGAAAGCGGACAGATTTGCATGTTAGCTTGTATTCCAGGAGAAATATTCTTTCCGTAATTAGGAGAAGACCAGATGCGCTCCTAATACTCCTTCTGTAATGGCTTCGTCAAAGCCTATTAACAAGAACAAGTGCCAATCTGACTGGGAAGCAAGACGCAAAGCCGCACTATTGAATGAACAAGTTAGAGTTATTTAAACAATTACATATGAATCATAGAGTAAACGAAACCCAGTTCTGGGCAGAGGGCAGTGGTCTTCTGCCTATACACTTGTCGCCTGTAAGCAATAAGGAGCAGTATATCTTGTTGGATGGCGGGCTTTATGATTTCTGCCTTGATTTGACTGGCGAGGAGCCCAATTCAGCCAGTTATTATTCCGCGGCATGGTCATCAGATGTCAAAAACTACATCTCTGTCCACGCTGATAAGGCTACCGTCTATAACTGGAGCCGCCAACGGCCCGAATCTGTGCCGTTGTCTATTTTACAAGATAAGTTTCAGGCATTCCTTAAAATTCTGAACTCCACCAGTTACCGTACCTCCGATGATGTGACGCCTTTCATTCTGGGATTATTTGCTCAGCTACGCAACCTCACTTTGGAACGTCGTGAACCTGTAGATGCCCTTAACTTGCTTTTTAAGTTACTTATCTCTTTGGAAGAAGACGATTTGTCACAAGCCACTTGTGACAGGTGGGGAATAAACAATGTGGTAGAGCCCTATGGTTTTGATGCCTTACGGGAGTCTATCCGTATGGGAGTCCGTCAGATTAAGCCAGAGTTAGATTATATATTGCGTCATGGTTCTGGTCCACTCTTTGAGACCGCCCACCGTGAGGCTCTATATTTTGACCAGCAGTTCAATCTGTTTGGAGAAATATCCTCCCATCTGGGTTATGCTTCTCAGCCCAAATATACTGGTGTGCATTACACTCCTCGCTATTTGGTGCGTAGTATTGTTGAGAATGCACTCAAAAGCGTTAATCTTGACAGTCCAAACTTGACAATACTTGACCCCGCTTGCGGGTCGGGAGCTTTCCTGCAGGAGGTTATGAAACAACTTCGCGAGATGAATTATCTGGGACAGATTCATTTGAAAGGCTATGATATTTCACCAATGGCAGAGCAGACTGCCAAGTTCCTATTAAATTATGAGAAGCGTCGCCAGTGGGGGAATCGTGTCACCGTGGACATCCATTGTCAGGACTCCCTTGTAGAAGACTGGGGTGAGAATGACCTTATTCTGATGAACCCGCCATTTATCTCTTCTGAACTTATCAAGGATGCTGACACCAAACAGCGTGTCAACGACCTTTTGACCGAACTTCAGATGAAGAAGCGCCCCAACATGGCCGCCGCTTTCTTCTATCGAGCAATACAGTCGCTCAAACACGATGGCGTACTGGGAGCGGTGTTGCCCACATCACTCTTGGTTCTGGATCAGTATATGCCTCTTCGTGAAGTTACTCGACAGATGATGAAACTCGAAACAGTGGCGCAGCTGGGTAATTTCGTGTTCAATGAAGCCCTGACTGACACAAGTTTCCTTCTTGCCCACAAGCAAGATCATGCTGCCTACGTACCGCTTAATATCTGGTGCAGCAACCGTGAGCAAAGTGCCTTTGAAGCCATCCGTGGATGGCGAAAGATGCAGTACGACAATGCCCCACAACGTATCAATGAACATTTCAATATATATACACCTTCTCGTTTCCCGATAGTGAAGGAATCTTGGAAAGTACTGCCGCAGGAAGACGACATCTTCTCGCAAACCATTAGGGCACGAGAATTACATGGCGATTTGACACCTCTATCCAGAATCTTTGATGTTCGCCAAGGCGTGATAAAGGGCAACCGCAATCTATTTGAGATAGATGACATCGAATATGTAGGACTATCGAAAAGAGAAAGACACCTATACCGTCCTTTAGCATCATCCCAGACCATTGACAATGGTCATGTTAAATGGGGTACATATCTTTGGTATCCCTATTCAAAGGAAGGAATATTGATACAGACAGAGGAAGAATTAAAGCAGTATGAGCAGTCCTATGATATGCTCTTTCCACATAAAGACACATTACTTACCCGCAAGGGTGTTAATAAATGGTGGGAACTCACCCGTGCCCGTGTCGAACTTTTCAGTCGCAAGGAACCTCTTTTGTGTTCTAAACGTTCTGGTGACATCCATTGTTTTGCTATAGCACCATCGAGGATGGTTGTTGAAGAAGGAAACGTGTTCCTTTTCAAGAATGAGAAATATTGTGAGGAAGACAAGTATTTCTATTTAGCCTTTTTCTCCAGTACAGTGTTCCATCGTATGCTCAACATTTACGCTCGCTCCTTGAAGGCAGGTTTCGATTTAGGCAGGGTACAGATTAAGGACATACCTATTGTAGATGCTGCTCAGCCTGGTATCCGCGAAACAGTGGAGTATCACGAACTTGTGAACTATGGGAAAGAGTACGCCGAAGGCTATAAAGGTCGTCGCGACTATTTTGACCGATATGTGTCTGCTTTCTTCTAAACTTATGGCTAAGAAAATGTTACAATCACAGATTGAGAGGCTGTTAAACGAACGGTTCTGCAAGGAAATAAATGCTCATTTTACTTTCATGCCAGGTTGTATTGTCAGTCAGGGAAGTGTTGATGCAATCAACAGTTACGGAAATGACCGTGAGGAGGTAAAAGTGGCACCGTGGTTTGACAGCTATTACTATTACATCAAAATTGACTTCATTCCGGATGCGAGAAAAAATATCAAGCCCTACGTTACTGTGTCTTTTTTTCAGATGACCAGTGATATTGTAAAACAGCTATTTCGGGCAGAATGGGATAGCTATCCACCTGTAGAAGGATATAATCACCCCCAACCTCACTGGCATTTTACTGCTCAATTAAGTGACAGGTATTCCATCAGCGACATTGACAAGGAAGAAGAGGGCTTATTTGATGAACTATATGGCAATTCCAAGTCCATCAACCTTGACAGGATGCATTTTGCTATGGCAGGAAATTGGCTTGCAGATGAAAATATTCTGGGAAAAAAAGATGAACAAACTTTGATTGACTGGTTGTTATATTTGTTTGTTCACGTTAGAGAAGAGTTGGTGTATAAAGACCGGACGAAGAATTAGTGTTTTTATTGCTTAATCATACACAAAGTTAAGCAGAAGCAAGAAAGTAGTTTGAAATATATGGATAAAAAGTTATACATCGGATAAAGGATGATGCATCTACTTTCCTGAATATTGCGCAGATGTCGCAGTATAGGAAGAAGTTTGTGCAGGAGAGGGATGCTATTAATAGAACGATACAAATAATAAAAAATCCACACATATTCAAGTAATTTAAAATAATAAAAACTAAATGAAAATAGGAATTATCATACAAGCAAGACTGGGTTCAACTCGTCTGCCTGGAAAAATATTGAAGCCTTTTTATGAAAATAAATCTATATTAGACATTATACTCCATAATCTTCATAAAATTGCAGGAACTGAGATTATTGTTGCCACATCCAATGATTCTAGTAATGATCCACTTTCAGAATATTTAGAGGCTAAACATGAAAAAATCTTTCGTGGTTCTGAAAATGATGTCTTACAACGTTTCATTTCAGCCGCTGATTATTATAACCTCGATGGAATTATACGCATTTGTTCGGATAATCCTTTTATAGACTATAAAGGTGTTGAATATTTAATTAATAAAGCAAAAAACAGCCAAGCTGATTATATTGGATACAAAATAAACAATACTCCCTCAATAAAAACCCATTTTGGTTTTTGGGGCGAATATGTACGCAAAGCTACACTTATGGAAGTTTGCTCAAGTACTCCAGTGGACAGTGCAGCTCACGAGCATGTTACTATTCACGTCTATTCAAATCCCCAAAAATACTCATGTGAATGGATAAAATGTCCACTATTTATTCAAGGTAGAGATGACATACGTCTTACGATAGACACAAAAGAGGACTTCATAAACGCTCAAAAAGTTTATACAGACCTGATTTCCGTAAATGATTCTTTCGAATTGAAAGACGTAGTTAATTATTTAGACAGCCACGAAGAACTTAAACAATCAATGAAAAGAATTATTAACCAAAATACCAAATAATATGATTACGAAAGGTGAAACATACATAATAGGTGAAATTGGCCAGAATCATAATGGTTCAGTTGACATAGCAAAACTAATCGTTGAATTAGTTGCACGTCCCATTAAAGAAGAAGTGTTCGGAATAGAACTCAAGCCTATGAATGCTGTAAAAATGACAAAAAGGGATCTTTCTGAAGAACTGACAGAGACTCAAATGAAAAGAATATATGATACTCCTAATTCTTTCGGACGAACCTATGGTGAACATCGTGCGGCTTTAGAATTATCTGATGAACAACATTATGAAGTTTACAAATATGCAAAAGAAAAAGGATTAGACTTTATAGAAACACTTTGTGCAAAAGGATGTCTATCCATGCTGAAACTATTTACACCAGACTACCTAAAAGTTGCAAGCCGAGACCTAACAAACCTACCATTGCTTGAAAGTTTGGCTGAAACAAAAATCCCAATAATTCTTTCTACAGGTATGGCTGGGAAAAAGGAACTTGACGATGCTTTAAATGTTATTACTAAATATCACAATGAAATATCCATATTACATTGTGTTTCTCAATATCCGACAGAACCTGACAATCTAAATTTAAGGACTATATCTTATCTGAAAAAACATTATGGTCAATATCATATTGGTTTTTCAGATCACACTATTGGAATATCAGCTCCCGCAATCGCTGTTGGAATGGGAGCTGAAATTATTGAAAAACATATTACGATAGATCGGAGAATGAAAGGAACTGATCAAGCAGGTTCTCTTGGTCCTGATGGCGTAAACCGAATGATACGCGATATTCGAATTACTGAACGTTGGTTGGGGACAGAAGACTTATATATAGACAAAAGTGTTGCCGCATCTAAAGAAAAGTTAGAACGCTCTATAGCTTCTAATAAACTAATAAAAAAAGGTGAGATCATTACTGACTCAGACATTCACATGCTTAGTCCTGGTGATGGATTTAAGTGGGCAGAGAAAGAGAAAGTAATTGGCAAGGTTGCCAAGAATGATATTCCAGCTAATGAGATTATTTATTCATCTTATTTAGAATAATATGAGCTCAATACCAAGACTTATTTTAACAGATATAGATGGAGTGTGGACTGATGGCGGCATGTATTATGACCAAACAGGTAATGAATGGAAAAAATTTAACACTTATGATAGTGCAGGAGTCTTGTTTGCTCATTATTACAACATTCCGGTTGGCATAATTACAGGAGAAGATACTGAAATAGTAAAACGAAGAGCCAAAAAATTAAACGTCGATTATTGTTTTCTAGGGTGTAAAGCCAAATTAAAAAAAGCAAAAGAACTTTGTGAGGAATTAAATATCAGTCTAAAAGATATTGCTTATATAGGTGATGATATCAATGATTACATTTTACTGAAACAAGTCGGTTTTTCGGCAGCACCTGCATCCGCTCCAATTTATATACAAAATATTGTTGATTATACAACGAAAAAAGTAGGTGGTGAAGGTGCTTTTCGTGAGTTTGTTGAACACCTGTTGGACATAGATAATATTGATGATATAATAAAAACCACTATTCTTAATAATCAATGAACCCTTTTACTTTTTAAAATTAATTTTTTTACCTTTTTAGCATGAACAATCTATTTGTAGTATTCACACCATTTCAGTTCCTGATTGCACAGCAAATTGTAGCACAAGAAAAGCTGAAAGACAATGTGCTGCTAATGAGCTATGTTCCAGGGAACAGCCATTTTATTTCGATTTATGAAGTGATGGAAATTAAAGATATGTGGAAAAAAAAAATAGAGTTTGCAGACTTTAGTTCATGGGAGGGCAATCGCTTAAAAAGATTCAAAGATTTCAGGAAAGCTTATAAGAATTATAAACAAATCAATAAAATAATAGAAGATAATCATATCAATAACATATTTCTTGGTGAATTTCAAAACACTTCACTTAGGTTTACAGCTTTTCTTTTTTCTAAAAAAGGATGCAATATTAATTTTTTTGAGGAAGGATCAGTTCATTATAGTCAAAGACCATACATAAAAGAAACATTCTTAATAAAAATAAAAATATTTTTACTGGATTTACTATATTATTTGCCTTTCTACCACATACGCTTCGCAAAATGGCATTATATTTCTTATAGACCGATAAAAGGTTTGCCAATCAACAAACGTTACAGTATCTTGCCCAAATACCATGAGCCTTTTGATGTTCGTTTATACCCTCAACCCATTTGCTCACAATCTGTTCTGAAAATATTATCCTCTGAAATTGCTAACAAACAAGAACGACGCATTTTATTCATGTCTGATCCACTTATTGAGCTAATATCTAATAAATATTTGTATGTTTATTTTGACATGGTTTCTGAATGTTTTGAGAGTATAGACAATGACGTAACTATTTACTTAAAATTTCATCCTAGAGAGTCATTGGCTTCTCAAAACATAATTAAAAATATTGCAAAGAAAACCAATAAAACTTTCTATGTACTATCACAAGATATTAACATTCCTGTAGAGTATTATTTACAAACTTTTTCATTTGAAAGTGTCTATGTATTAAACGCAAGTACGTATTATTACAATGGTTATTTATACCCCGAATGTGTTTTTATTAAATTATTACCTAAACTTTATGAACGCTTGACTAATATAACAAAAGGTGAACCTAATTTTATAGATTTAAAAAGACATATAGCTAAAATGGAAGAACTATGATTAATTCAAAATGAAGAATATTATTGAAATATTTAGAATATAACAGAGTATTGAAAAATGAATAATAAGATTCTGTTCATTATACCCGAATACAGTCATGGCGGGACAAACAAGAGTTTGGAGAATCTGCTGACTCTGATTGACAAAAGCAGATACGACATTCATATCTATTGCATATATGAAGACGGACCAGATTATTATAAAAAAATTTTTGAGCCGTATGTATTAAGAAAAAGCAGACTTTATTATTGGCTTCACGACAATGTAGCAACGAGGAAATTCATGGGATTGCTCAATAAGCTAACCAAACGAGACAATTTTGCATCCATTTACAAACGAGAAGCCAAATGGCTGCAAAGCAGGCATCACTTTGATGTTGTGATTGCCTATCAGGAAGGTGTTGCCACTGTTTTTGCATCTTATTTTCAGTCGGGGAAAAAAATAGCATGGTATCATTGCCCCTACGTGAATTTCAAGAAAAAAGATCTACCTTTTTTCACAGACCTATATTCTCAATTTAATGCCATACCATGCGTCTCAGAAGAATTCGTAAGAATGTTTCAGGAAAATATTCCACCTGTAAAAGACAGGGTCTGCTGCATATACAACACACTGGATAGCGACAGCATTAGGAAACAAGCAGAAAAGAAAGAATCTGATGAAAACTTCAAAACTAATTCTTTCACCATGGTTTCTGTAGGACGCTTTGTCCGTCAGAAGCAATTCGAAAAAATTCCCTCAATCGCACACTCTATATTGCAGCAAGGAACATGTAAACCATTCAGGTGGTATATCATAGCCTCAGGAGAATTATGTCGACAAAAGACAATGGAAGCCATAGAAAAATTCGCTTTGAAAGATTATGTCATTCTTTTGGGCGAGAAATCAAATCCCTATTATTACATGAAAAATTCAGATTTGGTTGTGTGCACATCTGATTCTGAAAGTTTCTCATACGTGATTGCTGAGGGTAAGATTGTTCACACTCCTGTAGTATCTAATAACTTTCCTGTTGCCTATGAGGTGTTAGATAAAAGCTGTGGATGGATTGCATCCATAGAGGAAATGCCTCAGCTAATATACCGTCTTGTCAATGACATAGGTGGAGAATACAGTAAAATCCGTGAAAGCATCAAGAGTTATGAATACGACAATGATGCCATTTTGGAGAAAGTATATAAGATTATAGATGAATAGTTACCATCAAGACTTCCTTGAATAATGAAAACAGTAAAAGCAGTACGACCTTTTGGAAACAAGTTTAAGGTGTTGCCCTTCAATTCTTGGGAAAAGATAGGAGGGAAGACGGTCAAGAGCCATTATCCACCTCAGGCTTTTCACGGATTGGCGTACAAATTTGAACTGCCATCACTCATAAAAAGCAAAAAAGAAGCGAGACTGCGTTTTGTAGAACCCGTGTCACTATATTTCGACACTTTTCCAGACTATACCCGTTTTGAAATCATACCAATGATATGGGATTGCTGGCCAAGTCATTACAAAAAAGTAGTTAACTGGATGAAAAAACACAAAGTGAAGTCCGCTATCTTCACATCGTCGCAATCCGCTCAACACATACAGCAAGAAATACCAGAACTAAATATTTTGACAATAACCGAGGGGATTGATGTGACAAAGTATAAGGCAGGAATTGATTTAGCCAACAGGGAAATAGATTTACTTGAATATGGTAGTGTTCAAAGGAATTTCTTTCGTGAGTATATAGACGGAATAACGCATATGAACAGAAAAAACGAGAATGGCAGACTCAGCACAAAAGAAAAGCTAATTGAAAGTATTTCCAGCTCAAAAGTATGCATCGCCCTGCCTCGTTGCGACGTGGATGCGGAGTTCACTGGTGGCATCGAAACGCTGACCCAACGGTTCTGGGAGGGTATGCTGTCGAGATGTGTCCTGCTAGGCAGAGCGCCAAAAGAGCTGATAGACTTGATAGGCTACAATCCTGTTGTCAATCTTGACAGAGATAAAGCAAAAGAACAGGTAATAAATATACTCACCAACATCAATGACTATCAAGAGCTTGTCAACAAGAACAGAGAAACAGCACTCAAAATGGCTCCGTGGGAAATCAGGATGAAGAAGGTCAAAAACTGGCTTCAGGAGTTGGATTATAATGTTTAATTATTTAGAATTTTAACTTTGCAATGCAAACCATGGATAAAATTGTTGCAGTAATCGTCACATTTAACCGAAAAAACCTGTTAAAACGATGTGTTGAACATTTACGCTCCCAATCCCAAAAACTTACTTCCATTGTCATTGTAAATAATGGCAGCACTGACGGTACGGCAGAATGGCTTGATGCCCAAACCGACCTTACCGTTATACATCAGGAAAACGTGGGCGGTTCCGGTGGATTTTACCGAGGAATACAATTTGCATACGAAAAAGAATTCGATTGGATATGGTGTATGGATGATGATGTGTATCCTGAGCCAGACTGTCTGGAGCGACTGCTTTCGCATTACGATTCCAAGACCGGCGCGATATGTCCGTTGAGAAAACAGCAAGGAGAGATATTTCTTTCCGAAGTAAAGACATTCAATCTGACAAACCCCTTTAAATCACTTCATGCCTACGAACTGACAAAGGAAGACATAGAGGGAAAGAATGAAGTGTCGATAGAAGGATTTACATTCGAGGGACCTTTGTTCAAACGAGAATCCATCAAAGCTGTAGGTATGCCAAACAAGGACTTGTTTATCCTGTACGACGACAGCGACTACTGCTACCGCTTAGTGAAGGCTGGGTTTACTGTGAAATTAGCGACTGATGCCATTATGAACAAAGAGAAGTTTTTTAACGGCGACAGTCGTGAAGAGCAAATTCAAAAAAGCAAATGGAAGTTATACTATCACATCCGGAACACTGTTTACTTTAATCGCACCTACGGTAAAAACTGGTGGGTGAGACATTTCCGTTCACTATGCGTGATGATGCAATATCAGGGTTACGTCGTTAAGAATATATTATTTAATAAAAAATACGCATTATCCGATATGAAAGTCTTTTTTCAGGCTTACAAAGATGGCGTAAGGAACAATCTAGGAAAAAAAGATAAATGATACCAAAAATTATTCATTATTGTTGGTTTGGTAGAAATCCGCTTCCTCCATTAGCATTAAAATGTATAGCATCTTGGAGAAAATATCTTCCAGACTATGAAATTAAAGAATGGAATGAGGAGAATTTTAATGTTAATATCATCCCATATACAGCAGACGCTTATAAGGCAAAAAAATATGCTTTTGTAAGTGATTACGCAAGATTTTGGATTATTTATCATTATGGTGGTATATATTTTGATACAGACGTTGAAGTAATACGTTCGATGAACGACATTATTTCCAAAGGAAACTTCATGGGATTCGAAGTGGATCCTGACGGAAAGAATACGCCAGGACGATATGCGCCTAGATTTTGTTTTGACGTAGCATTAGGATTAGGTTTTGGCATGGAGAAAAATCATCCCTTCATGAACAAAATGATTAATTTATATGCTGACATGAATTTTAAATTATTAGAACCAACTTGGGGAAAAACTATTGTAGCATATACTACAGAAGCTTTAATTGAAGAAGGGCTGAAACCTATTAAGGGTATTCAAAAGGTTGGTGATATTACGATATATCCTCATGACTTTTTTGCTCCAATAAATGTTATTTCCGGGAAATTATGTATTACAAAAAATACATATACAATTCATAGATATATGGGATCATGGACTAACTCAAATCAAAAAGGATACAAAGAAAGACTTAAAAGGATGTTACCAGAATGGTTGTTTATGGTGTATAATAAAATAAAACGAAGAAAATACCGTATTAAATGATTATTTTGGGTTTTTATATAATTTTTAAATAACAATACTTCGGTAAATTTTTTAAGAGTATAATTTAGTCAAAAAAAGGCATATTTCCTAACGGTTTAAAAATCAACCAGTTATTAAATATTTTTAACGTGAAAAAATTGGTCAAGTCGCTGATTTTCACTAACTTGCAGAGTATTACCAACCCTCTGAAAAGTTATGCAGATCACCAAACTCCTTGACCAATTTAAGTCCTTCTATGAGGCGGCACTGAATTTCTCCTGTGGTGCAAAGTTAAACAAAAGTATCCGAAAAAACATCATAGAAATCATTTTTCTTTATATAGTGATACCAAGAAAGATTAATTTTCTTCAAATGGGACGTTACGGGGAGCGTTCGGAGCAATGCTACCGTCAGACATTCGAGCGTGAGGTTGACTGGATGGAGTTCAATATCTGGCTGAGCGCCTATGCCTTCAAGGATGCGAGCAGGCGGGTTGCAATAGCCATAGCCCCCAGCTATATATCCAAGTCGGGCAACAGCACGCCTCATGTGGGTACATTCTGGTCTGGTTGCGCAGGTGCCGCCAGGCACGGGCTGGAGATACTCGGCATAAGCGTGATTGACGTGGACCTGCATTCGTGCATGATGCTGCGTGCCGTACAGACGGCACTGGAGAAAGGGAAGGAAAAGAACGACATGACACTCTACCAGTGGTATGCAAAAGTGCTGGACGATTACAGAAAGCAGCTTCAGAGGGTTTCCGATGTGCTGGTGGCAGACGCGGCATTCTCAAAAAGCACATTCATCAATCTGATACGGCCGATGGGATTCCATCTGGTCAGCCGGCTCAGGCATGACGCGGCTCTGTACTACCTGTGGGAAGGAGGCCCAACGGGAAAACCGGGCCGTCCAAAGATAAAGGGCGGGAAAATCGACTTCAAGAACCTGGACAAGTCCAGGATGGAGAAGTTGGACATCGAACCCGAAGACGGGGAGGCATATGCGCTGAAGGCATATTGCAAGTCTCTTAAGAGGGTTGTCTCGCTCGTGATACACCTTACTCCCAAGGGAGGGCATGTGCTGTATTTCTCAACTGATGAGAACATGAGCGGAAGGGATGTCATTGAATTTTACCGCACAATGTTTCAAATCGGATTCGCATTCAGGGACGCCAAGCAATTCACAGGACTTACGGACTCGCAGGCAAGATCGGTCAACAAACTGGACTTTTCCTACAATGCGTCTTTTGCCGCTTTGAACGTTGCCAAGCTTGTAAGAATGGTCGCAGCACCCGAACTTTCAGCAGGTATGCTGAAACAGAGAATGACAGATGCACACTACCTGCAGAGAATTATTTGCGTGTTCGAGAAGCAGCCGAACATCACTTTAAATAGTGACGTTATCAAAGAACTATTTAGAATCGCGGATATTGCCGCATAATATTGGGCTATTTTTTTAACGAACTATTGAAATAAATGGAATATTACAATTTATGAAAGGAATCTCTACATTTTACACATATTTCTGGATTATCTATTTTCCAGTTTGTATCGCATTCACAAACATTGTCAATTTTGATTACAGCGATGAAATATTGACTGTGTTTTTAGTTATTTATGCTTTCACCAACAACCATACTCTCAATTTATCCTTCAAACGTAAGCAAGAAATAAAATTCTGTATAGGTGTGTTTGTTTTTTATCTAATTTATTCATTGGTTTTACAAATAAACACAAATAAAGCAATATTCCTTGATATCATGCAGGAAATTCGTCCATATCTGGTTTTTTACCTTACCTGGGTTCTTGCTCCTGAATTTACCAATCAACAAAAAAAACTGATAAAAAACATCATGCTTTTATCCTTTTTCATTTCCTTAATGCTTTCCATTGTTGCACCTCAACTATATATGAAATATGGTGACCAAAGTGTATTGGCAGGAGGAGAGTCTGCTGGATTAGGACAAATTGCCATAAACTGTGCAATGATTTACTATCTGTTTTCAAAACATACAAAAAAAAATCTTGTCTTTGTGGTTATGATTGTTTTGTTGGGTCTTTTGGCTGGTAAGTCTAAATATTATGGCGAGTGTGTAGCATTTATCTATCTGCTATTCTTTGTGAAAAGTAAGCTTAATTTTAAATCTCCTAAGTTAGTATTCAGATTATCAGTATTGACCGCAGTAATTCTATTCTTCACCTGGACAAAATTCAACGCGTATTATGTGGAAGGTATACAAACCGACAATAGCGGATCTGCACGTCCTGAGACATACAAGACAAGCATTAAAATTATGACTGACTATATCCCTTTCGGCAGTGGATTTGGAACATTTGCCTGTGCAGCGGCAGCAAAGGAATACTCTCCACTCTATTATAAATATAATCTGAGTCATATTTGGGGGCTTGGTCCTAAGAACCCTATGTTTTTGGCTGATGCTTTTTATCCTGTCTATATAGCTCAATTCGGGATATTCGGCGTGATACTTTTTTTCATTTTCTGGAAACGAAGAGCTAAAGAAACGACCCATATAAATAACATCATTTATTATAGAATGGCTTTGATGTGTATGTTAGCTTTAGCAATAGAGCAGACAGCTGATTCATCCTATCTGTCAGGTAAAGGAATGGGATATTTTATGATTCTTGCGCTATGTCTGAACTCTAACAAGTTCATTTTGAACAGGAATAATCAATCAAAAATGTTATTATAGAGCAATTTGCAACAATGCCATAAAAGTTTATCGAAATAAGAGAAATAAAAGTTTTTAACAGAAGGCATAAAACAAATAACGGATTTTAAAGGTTTCTATGGTTATATATATGTACTATGTATACAATCAGAAAAGAAAACGAATGTAAAAAAATGTATATGAATAAGATTAATTTAATAAGATATTGTAAATAAAAAGATTTGTTTTTATAATTATATAAAGTATCTTATACTATGAATGGATTAAAACAAAAAATCAGGAACTCACAAACATTCAGCATTTTTCAATCTTTTTACAAGAGATTTCTTTCGGTTAGAAGGAGAAAATTCGGATTCATACATCCCACATCATTTGTACGGCTTCCTGCTATCATTAAAGGTATTGAAAATGTCCATCTCCATGAATACACCTCTATTTTGTCGAACTCCACAATATTAACAACTCGCGCCAAATTCATTATGATGAAAAATTCAGGTGCAGCAGAAGGGCTGACGGTCGTTACTGGAAATCATCTATCAACGCCAGGAGTATTTCACCGATTCATAAAAGATGAAGAAAAACCATCAGATTTAGACAAGGATGTTGTAGTTGAGGAAGACGTATGGATAGCATGTAACGTTACACTTTTGTCAGGAGTCCGAATTGGCAGGGGAGCTGTAGTAGGAGCTGGCTCTGTAGTTCGTAAGAATGTGCCACCTTATGCTATCGTGGTCGGTAATCCAGCTAAAGTTATCGGTTTCAAATTTACACCAGAGGAGATAACAACTCATGAGAAAGCTTTATATTCAGAAGAAGACCGATTACCTCTTACATTATTGGAGAAGAATTATCAAAAGTACTTCAAAAACAGAATTAAAGAGATAAAAGATTATCTTAAACCATAATCACGTTATTATAATTATAATGATATAGTAAGAAGAAATACCAAATGAAAGCTTTTATTTTTCCTGGTCAAGGCTGCCAGAAAGAAAAAATGGGGAAAGACCTTTACGATAATTTTCCAAAAGCCAAATCGATTTTTGAACAAGCCAACGATATCCTAGGAGAACGTTTCTCTGATTTTCTTTTTAATGCGTCGGAAGATGTTTTAATGGACACAAGATATACTCAATTAGCTGTTTTTATTTACGAAGTTGCAGCAGCATTAAGCCAAGACGATATTACCCCAGATTGTGTAGCCGGTCATTCATTAGGTGAATATGCCGCACTTGTCGTTGCAGAGGTTATCAGTTTTGAGGAGGGAGTCCAATTCATCAAGAAGAGAGGTCAAGTTTTTTATGATGCTTTCACAACTCATCCAAGTGCAATGGCCGCAATAATTGGATTATCAGATGATATCGTTCAGAAAACGATAGACGAAATTGGAGAAGCCGATGGCGAAAACCTGTATATAGCCAATTACAATGGTCCTGGACAGATTGTGATAACAGGAGCCAGGAATTCCATCAAGAAAGCATGTAAAAAGTTCAAAGAGTTGGGTGCCAAACGAGCACTACTGTTGCCAATGAAAGGAGTAGGTCATTCTCCTAATTCAGCTCATGAAGGAGAATTATTATCAATAGAACTGAAGAAAATGAAATTTTCCCCAGCACGGATTCCTGTATATCAAGACGCCGATGGTCTGCCTCATACGTCACCAGAGGAAATACTCAACAACCAAATTAAACTTATGACTTATCCTGTATTATGGACCAACATCATTAACAATATGGCAAAAAATGGTGTTAAAGAGTATTATGAAGTTGGACCAGACGACACATTACAGAAAATGGTGAGGCGAATGCAGCCGGACCTACTCGTTGACTCAATCTTGCACACCCCCACATATAATCATGTAATACAAGACTTTTCCATCATAAAATAGTAGATGACTACTTGTTTCGGTACAAAACTGAAAGCTGAAAAGTAATTAAATTATTTCAAAATATTATCCTTTTTAATAATATTTCACGGTATTTGACGTTATATTTTTTTACAATCAAATAAAGCCTCTAATAGGTAATAAAACAACTTATTTATTAACAACATAATAACAACAATTATGACATTAGATGAATTCGTAAAAGCATTCGCAGAAGAATTAGACGACACTCCAATTGACGAGATTACTCCTTCTACAGTATATCGCGAATTGGACGAATGGACTTCCCTCACTGCACTTTCTATCATTTCAATGGTAGATGACCGTGAGGAGAAAGCTCTTACAGGCGCTGACTTGAGAAGCTGTAAGACAATTGAAGAACTCTATCAACTTATTCAATCAAAGTAGTTTTTTCAAGCTGTTCTGACTGAAGTAGAGGTGATATAATTTCATATTCTTTTTAATGAGAATGAGATTATATCACCATGTGTTATTTTGTTTATTCATATTATTAATATGGCATATCTAGACATTAAGAACATTCAGATTAAGGGTGTCACTGTGTGTATACCTCAAAATGTAGTAGAAAACATAGAATTCGAAGGAGTTCCTGTAGAACAACGTCAAAAATTTGTTGATGCAATAGGTATAGAACGACGTAGAATTGCTGATGCCAATGTATGCGCTTCTGACCTGTGTCAAAAATCAGCTGAGCATTTATTGGACAAACTAGGATGGGAAAAAGACAGTATAGATTTACTTATTTTCATTTCTCAGACCCCTGATTATAAAATGCCCGCAACATCATGCGTGCTTCAAGAAAAATTGGGGCTACAGAAAAATATCATGTCGATTGACATATCACAAGGCTGCTCTGGATACGTGTACGGATTGGGAGTAGCTGGATCGCTCATATCATCTGGCACATTAAAACGATGCCTTCTTCTTGTTGGTAACACACAATCCAAAAACCTTAACAGGAAAGACAAAAGTGTTTGGCCTTTATTCAGCGATGCAGGCTCCGCTACTGCCATTGAATATTCTGAGGTCGATGGAGATTCCTTGAAACTGTCGTATGGTACAGACGGAAGCGGTGAACACACAATTATCATACCAGACGGAGGATATCGAAATATGGTAACCCCCGATTCTTTCAAAGAAGAGGAATTTGAAGGAGGCATAATCCGCAATAAGCTTAATCTGATAATGCATGGTGATGACGTGTTCTCGTTCGTAATATCCAACATACCGAAATTCACCAGAGATTTGTACCAGCATTTTGACATTGATGAATCAGACATTGATTACTATCTACTCCACCATGCAAGCAAATTTGTATGTCAAAAACTAATTAAGAAACTACACATTCCTGAAGGTAAAGCCCCTTTGAAGCTAAAAGATTTTGGAAATATTAGTAATGTGTCCGTTCCTCTACTGTTTACTCAATTAAAGAATGAGCTGACACAGAAAAAAATGAACTTATATATATCCGGATTTGGTGTAGGGCTCTCGCTTGGTGTCGGAGTTATTAACATAGGGAATCTCATATGTGATGACCTGATTGAATATTAATCTGTCATATTAAGTAAGTATTTAGCACAGGGTTATAAAGTTTTAAAGAATCAGAAACACATGGAAACATTTCAAAATCCCTTTTCATTAAAAGACAAGATTATTTTAGTCACAGGTGCATCATCAGGCATTGGAAGAGCTACAGCTATTGAATGTTCCAGATGTGGTGCCCAGTTAATACTTTTGGGCAGGAATAAAGACAGGCTAAAAGAGACTCTTCTAGCATGCGAAAGTGGTAATCACATGATGATTCAATGTGACTTATTGGATTTAGAATCCATCGGTGAACATCTTAAAGATATTCCGGAACTGAATGGTGTCGTTCACAGTGCGGGGATTAATCCTAAAAGTTTAATAAAGAAAATATCAAAAACGAAAATTGACAATATTTTCCATACTAATTATTACGCACCAGCACTTATCACTCAACATTTATTAAAGAGCAAGAAACTGAAAAAGGAATCTTCTATTGTTTTCATCTCATCAATATCAACATCGTTTGCCACAATTTCCAATTCTCTCTATGCTTCCACAAAGTCTGCAATCAATTCATTTATGAGGTGTCTGGCTTTAGAGATTGCTCCAAGGGGTATGCGAGCGAATGTGATTCAACCAGGAATGATTGAAACCCCAATCATCAAATCTTATACGATGTCTGACGAACTAGAGAATTTCAATCAATCTATTCCATTAGGACACATGGGGGATCCGAAAGATGTTGCGTACGCATGCATTTACTTGTTGTCTGACGCCTCAAAATTTGTAACTGGTGCTTGTTTAACAATCGATGGTGGCATTACACTAAGATAATTGAACATCTTAATACAATCATAGTTTAATAGAATACAATGCAAACAGAAAGGAATGTCATAGTTAGGGAATCTAACATGGAACTATTAAGAATAGTTTCCATGTTATTAGTGCTTGTATATCATACCGATTATCTGACTTTTGGAAGGCCACTTCAAGAAGATGCAATTAACTCACCATTCAATTGTCTGTTTAGAACAGGAATAAATTCACTCTCCATTATTTGTGTGAATTGTTTTGTTCTTATATCTGGTTGGTTTGGAATTCATCCTAAAATCAAACGGTTTGCCGGTTTATTATTTCAAGTATTCTTCATCTGTTCTATCACACTTATTTTATATTCTCTGTTGGGGGGACACAGTATCGATTTAAAAGATATTAAAAGTTTATTTCTGCTTACAAAAGATTTATGGTTTGTAAAGGCTTACATCTTTTTATATTTAATATCACCTGCTTTAAATGCATATACCCAAAACGTTAGTCAACGGCAATTCTTGCTCACACTGATAGCTTTGTTTTCATTTCAGACATTATATGGATGGTTGTTTGTCTCGGTTAATTATATAAATGATGGATACTCACCTCTTAGTTTTATTTTATTATATTTATTAGCTCAATACGCTCGTAAATATCCAGGAAAACTGGCTCCTGTTTCAGCAGCATCCTGTTTATATATTTTTACTAGTATTGTACTCACAGGAGCAATAGTTGAATACTTATTAATTAGATTTAATCTATTGCAACAAATACAATGGGGGTCGTATGCATATCCTTTGGTTATTATTGAGTCTTTATTCCTATTATTGTTTTTCGCAAAACTCTCATTTAAAAATAAGCTTATTAACTGGATTGCAAGTTCTTGTTTTGCTGTATATCTTTTACATTGCACTAGGAATATTCTTGGAGAGTATTGTAACCTTGTCAAATTATCATATAATTCCTATCATGTCTTTGGTATTATTATTGTCGTTGTTTGCGTTTTCATTATTTCGATATTGTTGGATAAAATCAGATTTATGATATGGAATCAAATTTCTAATAAGTTTTTTGTGAAAAGTAAGTAATCCTTTGGGATTGCTTTTCATTCCGAACATTTTATAACCTAACTGAAATCAAAGCGTGAAATGCTTTTTATCATAACATCTCCATCTCTTGACCCTACACAGAATGTTAGCGGTGTTTCGTCTGTTGTTAATTTTATTATCGACAACAATAAAAGGCACCGATACATTCATTTTGAACTTGGCAAGAAGGACAATGAGCGGGGTGGCATATTCAGAATTTTCGCGATAATAAAAGCATACAAAAGATGGAAAATGGCATTGGCCGACCATCCAGAAGCCATTATACATTACAGCTTTCCCTTGTCGGCAATGTCGATTCTCCGAGACTTCTTCTTTATGCGCCATGCCTACAAAAAAGGACGGAAAATGGTGGTTCATATTCATGGCGGTAACTATATGACAGCAAAGACGATTCCTGCTGTTTTAAACGGGATGTTAAGGAAAGTGTTTTCATGGAATGTTCCTTTTATCGTACTGAGTGAGAAGGAACGGGAGACAGTGAAAAAACGTTTTGGGGCTAAGAACGTTCATATTCTGCCGAATACAGTTGACCTGAATGAGGCAATGCGATTTGAAAGACCTGGAAAAATGAAGAACGAGCCACTTGTTCTTGGCTATATTGGCAGGATTGAACCAAACAAGGGCATGACAGAACTTATGGAAGCATGCAGGCAATTACTCAAAAACGGTGTACCTTATCAACTACTCATAGCTGGGAAAGAACAAAAGACAGGGGAATTTCTGCCTCTTTTTGAACAGCTGCCAGAAGGGTGTTTTCGGTATGTTGGTGTTGTTTCCGGCAAGAAAAAATCTGATTTCCTGAAAATGGTTGATGTATTCATGTTGCCATCTTATTTTGAGGGGCTTCCTATTTCACTGTTGGAATGTATGAGCTTTGGGGCTGTGCCTGTGGTAACTCCTGTAGGCAGCATCCCAGAAGTGGTGGAAAAAGGTGTGAACGGTTTGTTTATCAAAGTAAGAGACAGCCTTTCGATTGTGGATGCCGTCCAAAGCCTCAACAATGACCGTAAACTTTTGTGTCAGCTTAGCAAAAAAGCAAGAGAAACCATATTCACTCAATTCTCCCCTGAAAATT
>JAEEGL010804359.1_pt1 | contig 48798 bp, 77 predicted proteins | sample 9134231 | NCBI WGS metagenome assembly JAEEGL01 (sample SAMN16246548, study PRJNA631951) | gut metagenome | biome: gut microbiome; feature: rumen; material: fiber-attached | host: Bos | place: Iran: Karaj | collected 2018-10 | reverse complement strand
CCTCATTTTTGCCCCGGTGGATATTTTAGTAAAAGCTTTCACAGGTCCGCGGGTGCCTTTAGCCCTCCTAGGTTTCTCGCCAGAATCTCCTGTCTGATTTTCTCTCCACGATCACCTCTCTTTCTCAAGAATGCGTTACCTATATTGGCATCGCGCGGATCTGTGAAAGCTTTTAAACTAGTGGAGAACTATGCCTAAACAGACACAAACCTATTAAGGAGTGATCAGATGGGAGCTAAAACTCATAAGAAGCTGGACCAAAGTGCATATCCTCCAGCTACATCAGAGGAAGCACGTCTTGCTCAATTAATTAATCTAGCTAATGATGTAGCTGAGCAACAAATGCGAGATGGCACTGCTTCAGCACAGGTAATCACACATTATTTGAAACTTGGCACAGAGAAAGCCAGACTCGAAAGAGATATTCTTCGAGAACAGGCTAGACTCTATGCCGCAAAGACTGAGGAACTTGAGAGTCATAAACGTAGCGAAGAACTTTATGCAGAGGCGATTGCTGCGATGCGAAAGTATAGTGGTGTTGATGATGAAGAACTATAACGAACTTATGTCATTAGATAGCATCATTGATCGTTATAACTATCTCAGAATTGGTAGAGGTGTAGGCGAAGAGACTTTCGGAACGGAACGTTACCTTAATCAGCTATTCTACCATTCAAGAGATTACGATATTTTTCGAAGAGACTGCATCATACGAGATTCAGATGGCGACAATGTTCTAGAACTCGGCTGTCCTGGCTTTCCAATTAATGGGAGAATTTATGTTCATCACATTGTTCCGATCTCGATAGAGGATGTCGTTAACCGAACTAATCTTCTATTAGACCCAAACAATGCAATCTGCTGCTCAAAGATGATGCATGACGCAATACACTACGGGGATGATTCTTATGTTCGAAGTTTACTTACCGTAATGCGATCTAAGAATGACACATCTCCATGGCGAAAGTAGGTATGTTAGTGAACGAACAGATTTTAGCAAGTGTTAGTCAAGCAATTGGTCTTGGCGAAGAGCACACATTTTTTGATCCGACATTGATCATGCACATTAACTCTACTTTCGATGTGCTACATCAATTAGGCGCAGGACCTTCTGAAGGTTATTCTATAGAGGGCAATACTGAAACATGGAATGACTATTTTGGTAGCGAGCCCAAAGATGTAATCCAGTTTATTAAAAGTTACATGTTCATTGCAGTAAAACTGTTATTTGATCCGCCTCAGAATTCTTTTTTAGTTAAGCAACTTGAAGACCAAAAGAAAGAGTATGAATGGCGCATCAATGTCGCCGCTGAGAGCGGACTTTGGAAAAAGGAGGATTGACCATGTCTAAGTATACCCTTGGAGGAGATCCTCCTCAAAGTAGAGCAGAACAGATTTTAATGGGCGAAGATGTTGTTCCTCAGTCTCGACTTGAAGAATTACTATTAGAAAAAAATGTAGATCCTCAGTCTAGAATTGAAGATTTACTGAACGAAGATGTTGATCCAGGGTCGGTAGTACTTATTAACAAGACTATAACGGAAAATGGTACATATAATGCAGCAAACGATAATGCTGATGGCTATAAAAGAGTAACCGTTAATGTCGCAAACACTTACGCTGCATCTGATGAGGGCAAAGTCGTTTCCAACGGTACGCTTATGGCTCAGACCGCACACGAAGAGGTCACGCAGAACGGAACGATTGATACAACGCTGAACGATAGTGTGACTATTGCTGTACCGATTCCGACCTATCCTATCGCAGAAAATAATTCGTTCGGAGGTGGCTCATGATGGCTGAATATCTGATTCAGGACACAACCCTCGACGCGATTGCCGACGCAATCAACGCAAAGACAGGCGGCTCGTCTGCCATGACTCCGGCGGAGATGGCGACAGAGATTGCGGCGATTCCGACTGGCGGCGGGGGAAATGCTTTAGAAGTTACTGACATTGGTTTGAGTATTTTCTCCGGTTACAGTGATGCCAGAAATATTATTGCTAATTTCACAGGAACAGGGAGGTTGAGTAGAGTTGTTTCCTGCGATGCAAGCGTTCCTTTTAAGAAAATAACAATAAACGCGATAAATGGTGCTTATTCAGCACTCTCGTTTCGTCATGCACAAGACTCAAAAACTTTACTTGAAGAAATTGAAATAAATGGACTTGCTCTCACTGCTATCCATCATGTCTTTCAAGAGGTTCACAGTTCTGGTAACACCAGTCTCAAATCGATTCACACATTAGATTTGTCAAGGTGTGGTGGTGCAAATTACGCTCTTGGAAACGGTTTTGGTAATCAAAATAAATTGGAAACACTTTTGATAGTGCCGAATACGATGGGCAAGCTTCCGTTTTCGACGTATAGCGGAAATGTGTTGAATTTGCAACCCTGTTCGTTGCTTACAGATGATTCTTTAGTTTCAATCGCTAATGGATGCAATGCGACAAACACATCTACTATCCAATTCCATAGCACACCAAGAGCGAGATTGTCTGCGATTATTGGGTCAGTGTCAACCCATACGGACGACGATGGAAACTACGATTTCTTCACTGCCGACGAAAACGGCACAGTCACGCTTCTCGACTTTATCACAAATACAAAGGGGTGGACGGTTGCATGAAAATTTACACAGAAAATAGTATTCGTGTCATTGAAGCTGACGCTGGTGCATATGTCACAAATGGCGAAACATATTCTGAAAAGGTCTATCTCGGCAAGAATGCATCTGAATCGGCATGGCGTGACGCTACGGCAGAAGAGAAAGCCGCATGGGATGCAAAACAAACTGAGCCGCTTCCTACCGTCGAAGACAAAGCCGAAGCATATGATATTCTGATTGGAGGTGCTGCCAAATGACACCACAGGAAAAAGCACGACAGCTCCGTCCGCTTATTGTCAAAGCATCTGCATCTCTTGATGATTCTGATGCTCTTGATGCTTTAGAATTATACGACAAATGGGAAGTTGGCATAGAATGTATCAAAGGAATTCGCTATCGTTATAACGACAGCTTATATCGTTGTGAACAAACACACACAACTCAAGCCGATCGAACTCCTGATATTGTTCCTGCTCTCTTCACCAAAGTCGCCAAACCTGGTGAAATTCCTATTTGGGTACAACCAACTGGCGCTCAAGACGCATATAAGAAAGGCGACAGAGTTTGGTATCCCGATAAGAATGGCCATATTTATGAAAGTATTTATGACGGACAGAATTCTTGGTCTCCTGACGCATATCCTCAGGGATGGCTGTTAATTGAGTAAGGAGGTTTTTAAGTGCCTCTAGTATCGAGTACATTTTCATTAGACATCGTTCCTGGAAAATCGCCTCCTGTCGTTCACGTTTCTAAAACAGATGTTGGAAGGTCTTATTCGGTAAAGATTTTCAACGAAGGAACAACACTTACCATTCCCAATGGAACAACTGTGAAAGTAGAAGGATCAATTGGTTCTCATACTTTTAGCGAGAATGCATCAGCATCTGGAAATACTGTAACTTTTACACTTAAGAGCTCCATGACACAATATGTCGGAAAAGTTTGGTGCAAAATTAAATTTACATCTAGTAACGAATCAGTGAGTAGCTGCGCATTCTGGCTTGATGTTGATAAACTTTAACAAGAAAGGCGGAGATTTATTATGCCACTAGTTTCAAAATCATTTAGCATTGATATTGTCCCTGGCAAAACTCCGCCAACAATTCATGTTTCTGAGAAAGACATTGGAAGACTATACTATATTTCAATTGTCGACGACGGAACGCCATTTTCTATTCCAAGTGGAACAACCGCTAAAGTAGAAGGCACGATTGGCCCATATGGTTTTAGCGAGAATGCCGATGTTATTAACAACACAGTCATAGTTACTCTTCGTAGCAAAATGACGGCTGTTAAAGGCAAAGTTTGGACTAAAATTAAGCTTACTAATAATGGAGATATCGCTAGTACGTGCGCGTTTTGGCTGGACGTTGACAAAGCTGGCGCGGTTGAAGGGCAATATATTGATCCTGGTACAATCCCAGATCCTGGTGGAGATGGCGGTCTTTCGCTAGAAGGCTTTGTCCAGTATAATGAGTCCCAGAATTTAAACGACTCGGAGAAAGCCCAAGCAAGAGCTAACATTGGTGCTGCTGCTATTGGAGATAGCGCATCTGTTGTTCCTTTTCGTTATTTGAACGGCGAATTGCGATCTTTTAACAAAACTACTGGTGCAAATACAGCCAATGATATTATAACTAACTATCTTCCGCTTCCAATTAATGACCATTGCGCAATGTTCGCATATGACAATGACGGAAAAATTTATTGGTTTGATTCATTTGAAACTAGCGAACCAAAAAGCGTTGTTTTTAAGCGTGATGATGGAAATACTATTACATACCTAACGCTTTCCGGAAACAGCACGACTGTAAATGAAACCACAGAGGTTATTGGTACGAGCGACGAACCCATTCTGTTAGAGCCAAGATACGACCTTGGTGGCAATTTATACGTTGATGTTAGTGCACAAACAATTAGGGAAAACCCATTCAATCTCAAGTTTACATACGGTCTTGTAAACGGAATGACAATCAATTCTTACGCAATATCAAGTTCGCCTCCGTTTATCAACATTCGTTTTGTAGACGTTGACCCGTCAAATAATACGGCAACGTATGTAAAATGGGTGTTCACTATTTATGATGCACAGAATATTCCGTCAGACCCGGAAGATGATGTCGTAACAGTTACACGAACTACAATTACGCACGATGCCGGAAGTAGCGGTGCTGTTTTATATAGTGAAGAACAGAACTTAACCGAAGAGCAGAAAGCCCAAGCACGAGCAAATATCGGCATTGAAGATGAGCAGGACTATGAAGTTATCGACTTCATCGAGTCGGACGGTGCGTCGTACATCAACACAGGGATTTTGCCGACTGCTGATTTGAAGGTTGTTGTCAAGGTTCAACACGCTTCGGTTGATAGCATTGCTTCGGCGGCTCGGCAATATGTTCTTGGCACGTTTTCCAGAGATGGAGAAAATGCTGTAGTCGGTCGTTACCAGTTTTATTACAGTGGTTCTGACCAAAGCGGAGATTCGTTCTTTGGTTGGGGCAATGGCTCAGGCAACGTCGGATTCAAGTATTTACCGCTAACAGCAGATACGGCAGAGCATACCGCGATTATCAATAATGGAAACTTTCGGTTTGACGGTACGGGATATGTCACGCTCGAAAACCCCACATTCACAGTTCAAAATCCAATCTATCTGTTTGCGCTCAATGAGAATGGAACACCAAGCTATTATTCCAACGGTTTGAGAATCGAGTCTATAGAGTTTTCCAGAAACGGCGTGACGGTTGCGAACTTTGTTCCTCGCATGAGAACCGCAGACGGCGAACTCGGTATGCTTGAAACCGTCAGCAATGTGTTTTACACAAATAACGGCACTGGACATTTCCGAAATGATACCGCGCAGAGCGAATACCCGTATATGGTCGTTGTCAGACCGGAACAATTCGGAGCAAAGGGCGACGGTGTTACCGACGATACGCTTGCAATCCAAGCGGCACTGGACGCGGCTTCTAGCAACGGCACTGTTATCTTTGGCAAAAAGAAAACTTATCTTGTATCTCGGCGCGACGATGACATTAAGTGGTCTTATGCGACCCCAAGACCACGAATGTTCAAGTACATGCTTAAGATCAGCGGTAGTGTGACGCTTTTGGGACAAGGCGCAACAATAGCTTATAAGAACCCCATCACGCAACCGGAATATGACGAAGAATACACAATTTTGTATGGTGATTCAAAAGCTAACCCGCCTATTTATTCTCATCCACAAGATGCAAAGTCTGCTGCGATGCTTTATTTGGATAACTCGGATAAGACTCAGAGCACAACGGCGGTTGACCTGAATGAACGGCATTCCGTCACTATTAGAAGTTTAATTCTTGACGGCGGAATGGGTTCAAACGGAGTTGACAGATCATCTGCATCTAGGAATCAGGGAATGACCCTTGGCAACTGGAAAGCGATATGCGCGCATGGCGTTTATGGGATGTATCTTGAATTGGACTCTGTGACAATTAAAGATTTTGCCGCCGAAGGAGTTTGGGGGTTATGGAATCCTGGCAGCAAGATTAAAGCGTTTGGATGCACATTTTCAAACTGTATGCCGAGCGCGTTCAACATACATGGAGCAATCGCAGAATGTATAGCTTGCACGTTCAATCAAGATGAAATCGTCAATCCTGATCCTCCGACTAGTGCTGTGTGGGATTCAAATACGACATATCAGATTGGCGATCGTGTTCATTATCCGACTTTAGGCGATCCTGTTTATGAGTGTGTAATGGCAGACAATACAACACCTCCTATCGGAAAAGTTAATAATGTAGAATCTAAAGGCTGGATTACTAAGTGGCTACAAATGTTTGGTGGTTCTGAATATGCTGCAGACTTAAACATTTTCGATTCATGCACGTTTAACATTAATAGTGGTATTGAAGCACTGTATGCAGGTAATGCTGAAGATGAAGCTAATGTTCCAAACCATGATTTAATTGCTCGAAATTGTGTATTTAACAGATCGAATGTGAAAAATGGGCCATCTAGTCGTTTCTGGAAAAGCATTATTAATGCTAGATATGGTTTAAGAGTAATCGTTGAATCTTGCATATTTAATGACGAAAGAATTAATAATGCTGGTCAGGCGGCTGTATCTACACATTCTTTTAGCGCCGGACAAATTAGTAATTGCGTTTTCAATCGTCCATCCATTTTAGCAAATGATACTTATTATGCAGTATGGGCAAAAGACAGTACGTCCAATATTGTTAATGTTAGTTCGTTTGAGAACGGCGGTTCGATTCATGGACGCGGCCTTATTATCAAATTGTTCAATAGAAAAGAGTATCGTTTTTCTAAAATTACACAACCGAAAACCATCACTATCATTCCGGCAACTGATGATACTGTCTTTGAAGGCTATGGCTTCGGAGACGGAAATAACTTTATCTCTGTAAATAAAACCGTATATGCTCATTTACCAATCAAAATCAATATCGACTATATGTCGATTGGAAGATTGGTATATAGTAATTCGGAAGATATGATTCCAGACTTTAGAGTGGTATGCAGCGGGCATCCGACCGGAACATATAACGTTTGGCAATCTGGCAGAAAGTATCAGAACGGCAACCGCGTACACTATCCGACCGCAGACGATCCCGTGTATGAATGTGCTACAACCGATAACGAGAGTCCTCCTGCCGGGGAAGGTTCAAGTGGTTGGTATGAGGTTGGCGCGTTCAACCTGATTATCGAGACTTGAGGTGACGGCATGGGTAGAACGATTAACATCACGCGAACAGAATTCTATTCGGTCACGCTCAACGCTGACGGAACGGTTGATTCTTCTTCGGTTCAAAGCACTTTGAACTATGCAACCGTATATGGGCGGCTCAACAACTCATTGTTTGCCGACTATCTGCTCGTAACATGGGGCAACTCACTGTTTACAGCGAGAGCAGACGAGAAGCTGACAACCGCGAACGGTGACGTCAAATTCATTGCGGATGTAGAGCATGATGGTATTCAGCGGCACATGATTTTCACGCTGACTTCCTCAAATACTCTTCAAACGACGCTGATTGAAACGTACAGCCGAGTTCCTGCTACGGTTTGGGAAGTCTCTGATGCAACGCAAGGTCTGATTGCACTGAACACGAACATTTCGTCTAGTCTTGCATGGCAGCTTACCAACCTCAATTTGTCTCCGTTCAAGCGGATTAAGGTCTATGTAAAAGCAGGTCGAAAAACGGGCGCATTGGCGGCAGACACCTCTATCACCCCGGCGTCGATTATCGAGATGTCTTTGGATGATAGGGCAAAAGAAACGGTGAGCCAGAATGTGTTTATCGGAAGCTCGATTGTCCAAAATCCGAATGACCCGAACCGCCTTGGCATAATTACTTGCGCGGTATCTGGTGATAAAACCAAATTCGCAGTTGTTCGTGCGACGACCCTGTATGGAACTGCGGCAACGTCGAATACTGACGCATATCCGTATGTCTTCAAGATCGAAGGACACTATGATTAATTCAAAATGGTAGTGATTTGATGGCCTACATCTATTACAATCCTAATCCTAAAGGTAAGCATGTTGGCGATTGTGTGATTAGAGCGATCTCGTTTGCTCTTCACCAGCCTTGGATTGCTACCTTTATTGGAATAGTCCGCAAAGGATTGTCTATGTGCGACATGCCATCCTCTAATGCTGTATGGGCCGCGTATCTAAGATCCAATGGATTTAGAGCTTACGCAATTCCGAACTCTTGCCCAGATTGCTACACTGTTAGAGACTTCTGCATGGACAATCCTTATGGACGCTATATTTTAGCCACAGGAGAGCATGTGGTTGCCATAGAGAATGGTGATTACTATGATACGTGGGACTCCGGGGATGAGATCCCGATCTACTATTGGAAGGAGATTCAATAACATGGCGAGTTTTGTTAATCAACCTCAGGGGGCAAACTTCGTACCTCAGCAAGGCATGCCCCAGACTAATGCGATTGGGCAGCCTTCTGGACCGAACTTTGGTCCTCAGCAGAATCAGATGTGGCCGGCTCAGCAACCGCAGCAAGTCCAGGCTCAAGGTCCTCGCATGATTGTAGACTGGGTCGAAGGCGAAGCTGGTATGCAAGCCTATCCTCTCGGACTTGATACGATTGCATACCTCTTCGACAAGTCTGTTGCCGGCCGCTTCTACATCAAGATGACCGACAGAAGTGGTATGCCTGTTCCGTCTCGTAAATTTAACTTTACCGAAGAGATTGACGAGCCTAAACAGGAGGACCAACCGATTTCTAGAGAAGAGTTCAATACTCTCTTTAAGATGGTAAGTGAGATTAAGGAGGCACTGTGATGAATCCTCTCTACGACCAACTTATGCGCGGCAGAAATCCTATGCAAAACATGAATCCGACTCAGGGATTTCAAAATGGTAGTATTTCGCCGATGGCCCAGAAGTTTGCAAACTTTGCGCAGAACTTTAGACAGATGTCTCAGGGCATTTCTCCGCAGCAATACGCCCAGCAGATGCTAAATTCTGGTCAGATGTCTCAGGAGCAGTTCCGTCAGCTTGGCGCGCTTGCAAACCAAATTCTGGGCACGAACTATTAAACACTAATCTTGGCCAAGGATTGTGTATACAAAATCTAAAACGAAAGGAAGTATGTATCAATGAGTTTGACTGACAACGGCGGTCTGTCTGCTGCTGATGTGGCGGCTGTGATGGGCGCTAACGGCAATGGCTTCAACAATGGTTGGGGCGGCGACGGCTCTTGGTGGCTGCTGGTTCTGTTCCTCTTTGCTCTTAACGGCAATGGCTGGGGTAACGGTTTCGGCGGTGGCGGTAATGGCATGATGTATCCCTTCATGAATGCCAACAACGATGTTCAGCGTGGCTTTGATCAGTCTGCTGTGATGACCAGCCTCAATGGTATCACCGCGGCTATCTCCAACGGCTTTGCTAACGCTGAGGTTTCTCGCTGCAATGCCAATACCAATGTTCTCCAGGCTCTGAACAACAATCAGGCGGCGTCTACTGCTGCTATGAATGGACTTGCCATGGCTCTTCAGAATTGCTGCTGCGAGAATCGTGCGGCTACTGCGGACCTCAAGTACACTGTTGCAACTGAGGCTTGCGCCGATCGCGCTGCTGTGAACGATGGCCTCCAGCAGATCCTTGTTGCTATGAACACTGGTTTCCAGGGTGTTCATGACAAGCTTTGCCAGCAGGAAATCGATGCTCTCAAGACTGAGAATGCTCGTCTTCAGACCCAGATCAATCTGGCGAATCTCCAGGCTTCCCAGACCGCTCAGACGGCGCGTATTCTGCAGGACAATGCTGCCCAGACGGTTGCTCTCGAGCAGTATCTGAATCCTGTCCCCGTGCCGGCATACGTTGTTCAGAATCCCAATTGCTGCAATCCTGGGTTTAATAACGGCTGCGGTTGTGCTGCTTGATAGGGGGTGAACCGCATGGCTGAATATGGTGCTAATGCTGTTCAGATCGTAAACCCCGGTGAATCGATCGTTTTTTATGCTGTCGACCCGTGTCAGCGTGGCTTTGTCCGGCATAGAGAAGGCACTGGCAACTTCCTTCTGAGCGGTTGGACCCCTAATCGCTGTGGATGCGGCTGCAGACGTCAGCGCTCCGCACAGTATCTTGTCGACTTTGGTGCTAATATTTCCATTCCGGAAGGTGGTACCGTGGAAGAGATCTCTGTTGCCATTGCTCTTGATGGCGCAACTATTCCTTCCAGCACGATGCGTGTTACTCCTGCTGCGGTAGATGAATATTTCAATGTTTCCAGAGCTATCTATGCTGACGTATGGAATGGCTGCTGCGAGACCATCACTGTTCGCAACACGAGTGCCCAGCCGATCCAGGTTCAGGAAGCTAATATTATTTTTACGCGTCCTGATCTTGCGGTTACTTACTAAGAAAGGAGGATCTGTATGCACGTTTTTCATGAAGCAAAAGAGCTTATCGAGAAAGAAGTAAAGAAGATCGTTGACAAAGGCTCTCTTACTCCTACTGAACTCGAGGCTCTTAAGTGCGCAGCTGAAACTTACGACAAAATCGAAGAGATGGAACTGCGCAAAGACATGGGTATGGACGAAGGATATTCTGATCGTCGTTATGGTCGTATGTCTCGCAACTACGATCGTAGTATGAACATGATGAGAGATCCTTATTATCCTATGGATCGTTCGTATGATGACAGATCCTATGCCGATCGTGGTATGAGCCGCATGAGTGACGTTGATCGGTCGATTGATGTTCTCGAGTCCATGCTTCGCACGGCTAAAACTGATAAAGAACGTAGAGCAATCGAGAATCATATCGACGAACTGAGACGATAATATTTCGCTGAGACGGCGCTTATTTAAGAGCGTTTGAGCCTCGTGGCGGTTAGCCAAAAAAAGATATTTGAAACGCTAATGCCGCTGTCTAAAAGAAAGGAGGACCAGTCTTATGCTGGAATATTTTAAGGATCAGATCAAAGACGAGCTTAACGGTGCGATGAACTATATTCGCCTTGCAATGGAGACGAAAGCATCGCATCCTGAATGGTCAAGCATGTTTATTGAAATGAGCTTGATGGAACTGGACCATGCCAATAATCTGTATAAGATGTTCACAGATGAGACTGGACCTCTAATGGAATCGTATTCAGAAACTCCTGAGTATATTTCCAAGATCGTCAAGGAAGTCATTTCGTTTTACTCTAAGCACTATGCAGAAGTCATGTATATGCATGATGCGTATAAGAAGTGAGGTGAACTGTATGCCGCAGATTTATACATATTCTGACGAGCTCACCCACTACGGTCGACTTGGAATGAAATGGGGCCAGCATATCTTTGGCAAAGAACGGTATGCAAGAATGACTCGGAAACGAGCGCTCAAGAAGGCCCGGAAGACGAGAGCTGAAAATGCAGTTAAGCGGAAAGAAGAGAAAGAGCTTAGAGAAAAAGCAAAAGCGAAAGCTCTTACTGATCCAGAATTCTTTCAAAAGAATAGACGTTTGTTCACAACTGAAGAAATCGAGTCTATTACGAAACGCTACAAAGCTGAATCGGATCTTGCCTCTAGCATTAATAGTCTCCGCGAACAGCGATACAAGAAGCTTGAACGCGGTAAAAACTATGTCAATCTTGCTGTGTCATATGGAACAAACTTTATAGGCGCATACAATAACATCGCCAAAGTTTATAATGCGTTTGCTGAAGAAGACAAAAAGCGTTGGCCTATTATTGGTGGCAAACAGCAGCAACAGAATCAGCAGAAGCAAGATCAGAGCAAACAGCAAGAGGATCAGAAGAAAAAGTAAGAGGTGAATTTCAAAATGGCACTATCCAATACGGCTGTTCCGATCTATTATGGCCAATTTAGGGATGCAGTCATTAGAGGGGAGATACCAGTCAACAGAGAAGTCTCTATGGAGATGAACCGAATTGACGCTCTTATTGCTCATCCAGGAATTTACTATGATGACGAGGCAGTTAATGGTTGGATTGCTTATTGCGAAAGTGAACTCACCTTGACCGATGGTACTGACTTATTCTTACTTGATACATTCAAACTCTGGGGTGAACAATTGTTTGGCTGGTATTACTTTGTAGAGCGAAGTGTTTACCGTCCAGATGACAATGGCGGCCACTATGAGCGAAGAACTATCAAGAAACGTCTCACTAATAAGCAGTATCTTATAGTAGCGAGAGGCGCTGCAAAATCAATGTACGCTTCGACTATCCAGAGCTTCTTCCTGAATGTCGACGTATCAACGACTCACCAAATTGCGACAGCGCCTACTATGCGTCAGGCGGATGAAACTCTATCTCCGATCCGAACCTCCATCACAAGAGCTAGAGGACCGTTGTTTAAGTTTCTAACCGAAGGATCTTTACAGAATACAACTGGTTCGAAGGCCAATCGGCAAAAACTTGCATCGACAAAGAAGGGCATTGAGAACTTCTTAACCGGATCGTTGCTTGAGATCAGACCTATGAGCATTAACAAGCTCCAAGGCTTACGGCCGAAAGTTAGTACTGTTGATGAATGGTTATCCGGAGACTTGAGAGAAGATCCCATTGGCGCACTTGAGCAAGGCGCATCGAAACTTCCTGACTATTTGATCGTTGCTACTTCGTCTGAAGGAACTGTTAGAAATGGAAGCGGCGATACTATCAAAATGGAACTGATGGAGATTCTTAAAGGCGAGTACTTTAACCCCCATGTGTCCATTTGGTATTATAAACTCGACGACATTGAGGAAGTCGCTGACCCTTCGACCTGGCTTAAGGCTAATCCTAACCTCGGTAAGACTGTTACCTATGAAACCTACCAGCTTGATGTTGAAAGAGCAGAGCGAGCCCCCGCGGCAAGGAATGATATTCTCGCAAAGAGATTCGGCATTCCTATGGAAGGGTACACATATTTCTTCTCTTACGAAGATACTCTTCCTCACTCTAGACGAAAGTTCTGGGGTATGCCCTGTGCTCTCGGCATCGACCTTTCTCAAGGCGATGACTTCTGTGCTTTCACGTTTCTCTTTCCTCTTGGAAGCGATACTTTCGGTATTAAGACAAGAAGCTATATTACGTCAAGAACTTTAAACAAACTTCCAATGGCTCAGCGTCAACTTTACGATGAGTTTATGAATGAAGGTAGTTTGATTGTTCTTGAAGGAAGTATTCTCGAACTCAATGATGTCTATGATGACCTCGACGAACACATCACTCAGTGCGAATACGACGTATGCTGTGTTGGCTATGACCCATACAATGCTGCCGACTTTATGAATCGGTGGACATCCGAGAATGGGCCATTCGGCATTCAAAAGGTCATTCAGGGCGTCAAGACCGAAAGTGTTCCGCTTGGAGAACTTAAAAAGCTGGCAGAAGACCGTAAGCTTCTCTTTGATGAGAGACTCATGACTTATGCAATGGGTAACTGCATCACTATTGAGGATACGAATGGCAACAGGAAACTCCTTAAGCGCAGATACGAAAACAAAATTGATAATGTATCAGCTTTGATGGACGCATTCGTTGCGTACAAGAACAACTTAGATTTGTTCGTTTAAACTATTCAAAATGGGAGGTGATCTTGTGCCTGAATTAGTCCACATGGACGAAGACACTCTCACCCACTATGGCGTACTCGGCATGAAGTGGGGTCAGCATATTTTTGAAAGTAGATCGATTAAAGCGGCAAAGCGCCTTCGCAAGTATACCGAAAAAGCTTCAAAAGTAGCAGACAAGCGAGATAAGGTCGTTGCACGTAACAAAGCGAATACCTATATGCTTGCTAATTCCGTGTTAAGAGATCACGAAGTCAATAAAGGTAAAAAATCTGAGCTTACAAAAATGCTTGAGTCTAACGTTAAATCCGGTAAAAAAGAAGCTTCTAAACTTCAGAAAAAAGGATTACGTTATGTTGAAAAAGCAAACAAAAGTGCTAAAAAACTGCAAGATCTCAAGCGAAATCAGCAAACAGGAAAAGACTATGTCGATAGTTTAATTGTTTATAAGAAAGGAGGTTAACTATGCCTAAACTCACATATTTTGTTGAAAACGGTGAAGCTAATACCCTTTCTCACTATGGTGTGCTTGGCATGAAATGGGGCGTACGAAAAGATCGCAATAGAGCTGGGCTTAAAACGCTTAAGCAACTTGAAAAATATGATAAAAAAGCTAATAAGTATGCTTCTAAAGCTTCCAAATGGTACGACAAAGCAGCAAAGACAACATGGATTTCTAGCGACTATCTAAAGAGACGTATTTATAAAGGCAACAAAGCTAGACTAAAATCTGAAAAAATGATTGCACGAGGAAAGAAGTTTGCGTCAAAAGCTAATAAAGTTTTTGGTTCGGAGCCATTAAGCTATATTACGCAAAAGCACGTTGCTCTTGGCGAAAAATATGCATTGCAATTTGCACGTCCGCCTAAGATTGACAAAAAAAGTGCATTAAAAACCGCAAGAGATAAGGATCGATACGACCTTGACTTTCTCGAAGCTATCCAAAATGCGGCTCCAATGTCTAAAAGCCAGCGTCTCAATGAATACTCCTCATACTTAGATGATCCTATGAATTATAGGTATAAGGGGCGTGAAGTATAATGCCAAAGATTATCGAATATTCCGATGAACTTACGCATTATGGACGTCTTGGTATGAAGTGGGGTCAGCATATTTTCAAAGATAGTGATCGTGGCTCTGGTAAAAAGAGGCAAAAGATCAAGATCGAAAGAAAAACTGATTATAGCGACCCTCAAAATCATTTTAGAACGTATGACGATCCGCATGGCGGAGGCTATGTTGATGAAGAGCAAAACAAAGCAGAAGATGAAATTAATGAATGGGACTTAAATTCCATGGAAGGAGACCTCTATCGGCAATTGGTAGAGATTCCTAGAATTAATGCTGCTTATGCTAGAGATCAGCGTGGGCTTGAAAAACTTTTTTTGATGGGACAGAATTTCATAAGTTCTCTCTTTACCAAAAAGAAAACGCTTTCTAGGGGTATCAACTCTGTTACTCTTACTAAGCAGGGCAAAATTTCAGAGTCTGTCGAAAAAGGTGCTAATTGGGTTGCTTCGTTATTCGGCAAAGGGCATAAAGTTGGTGATACTGTCGAAACAACTAGCAAACTCGTATATAGAAGTGGTGCAAGCGACACCACCATACGTTCTGAAAGTAAAGAGGATTACGAGTACAATAGGCATGGTAGGAGGGGGTATTAATGGCCTACTCTCTTGGCGATCGCCTCCAGCATGCCTGGAATGCGTTTCGCAGTAGAGAACCGACTGATCTAGGCAATTTCGGTTACGGATTTGGTATGTCTTCTGCTCGGCCTTATAGATCGAGAGCTCGAATTACTAACGAGCGCACTATTGTAACTGCAGTCATCACAAGAATCGCTGTCGATTGCGCAGATATTGACATTCGGCATGTTCTTGTTGACGAGAATGAGAATTTCAAAGAAAACATTCAAAATGATAGTCTCAATGAGATTCTCTGTTACAGTGCAAACATTGATCAGACTGGTCGTGCTTTCATCCTTGATCTTATTCAGTCCCTTCTGGATGAAGGCGTAGTGGCAGTTGTGCCAGTCGATACCGATATTGACCCGAATACCGGTTCTTTTAAAATTCTTTCGGCTCGTGTTGGTAAAATTGTGGAATGGATGCCACGTCATGTTAGAATTAATGTCTACAATGATCAAACTGGCGTCCGTCAAGACATCGTCATGCGCAAAGACAAAGTGGCGATTATTGAAAACCCGTTTTACCAGATCATGAACGAGCCTAACTCTGTTCTCAGAAGACTCACGAGAAAGCTCTCCCTTCTCGATGTTATTGACGAACAGAGCGGTAGCGGTAAGCTTGACCTTATTCTCCAGCTTCCGTATATTGTCAAGACTCCTGCTAAGAAGGAGCTTGCTGATAGACGACGCAAAGAGATTGAAGAACAGCTTACCAACTCTAAATACGGTATTGCTTACACTGACGGTACAGAGCGTATTGTTCAGCTTAACCGTCCGATTGAAAACAACCTCATGAATCAAATCGAATACCTTACGAGTATGCTATACAGCCAGTTGGGAATGACAGACGAGATCATGAAGGGTACAGCGGATGAAGCGACGATGAACAATTACTATTCCCGTGTCATTGCGGTAATCCTTACTGCCGTCGTGGAAGAATTACAACGTAAGTTTCTCACCAAAACGGCAAGAACACAGTACCATCGTATTATGTTCTTCCGTGATCCCTTCAAACTTGTTACTGCTTCTGCTATGGCGGAGCTTGCTGACAAGTTTACGAGAAACGAGATCCTTGCACCTAATGAAATTCGTGGCATCGTTGGCTTTAAGCCTTCTGACGATCCTCGTGCGAATGAGCTTAGAAACAGGAATCTCAATCAAGAAAAGGATGCAGCGACTCCACCTACTGTTGGTGAAGATCAAGCATCTTAAGCAAAGGAGAATTCAAAATGGCACCTAAATGCGACTTTAGCGGATGGGCAACTAAAAACGACCTCCGCTGCACTGACGGTCGAGTTATTCGAAAGAACGCATTTAAGGTCCAGGATGGTACTACTGTGCCTCTTGTTTGGCAGCATCTTCATGATGATCCCGAGAATTTCCTGGGCCATGCACTTCTGGAGAATCGCGACGAAGGCGTTTATGCCTACTGCACTTTCAACAGCAATCCCAAGTCCCAGCAGGCTAAGGAACTCGTCCAGCATGGCGATATTACTTGCCTTTCTATTCACGCTGGCAACCTTAAGCAGTCTGGGTCCGATGTTCTGCACGGCAAGATTCGTGAGGTTAGCCTTGTTATGAGCGGCGCAAATCCCGGTGCTAAGATTCGGGATATTTACATTGCTCATAGTGATGAGGCTCTTCCTGACGAGTTTATTGTCGAGATCGGTAACGATATTGCAGATATTCAGCTCTCTCATGAAGAGAAAATTGAGGAGGAACCTATGGCTAAGAATCCCCAGCCTGTTGAGGAACAGGAGATCGAGCATGCTGATAATCCTCAGGATGAAATCGATCGTATTATCAAAAGTATGAATGAAGAGCAGAGAAACCTCATGTATGCCCTTATTGGCACTGCTCTTAGCGAAGGCGATGATGCCACGCATTCCGATGAAGGAGGAAATGAAATGGTTAAGAATGTCTTTGAGCAGAATGGTCCTGCTCGCCGCAACGCTATTACTCTTACTCATTATGACATGGAGTCCATCAAGGATATTGCTCAGAAGGGCAACGGTTCTCTGAAGGACGCTACTAAGACTTATCTCGAGGACTATCTCGCTGAGCTGAATCATGCCGATGGCGATGATGAGACCGCTGAGAAGTATGGTATCGAGAATATTGAGATCCTCTTCCCGGATGCTCGTGCCATGCAGAAGGAGCCCCAGATCATCAACCACAACACGCTGTGGGTTGGCAAGTTCCTGCAGGGCGCCAGCAAGAGCCCGTTCTCTCGCATTAAGTCTACTCTTGCCGATATTACGGCTGACGCTGCCCGTGCGAAGGGTTACGTCAAGGGTAATCGCAAAAAGGAAGAGTATTTCCCTGTTATGAAGCGTATCACCACGCCTCAGACCATTTACAAGAAGCAGAAGCTCGATCGTGATGATATTATTGACATCACTGATTTCGACGTTGTTGCGTTCCTGCGTGCTGAAATGCGCGTGAAGCTCAACGAGGAAGTTGCTCGTGCTGGCCTGTTCGGCGATGGCCGTGATCCGGAAGATGAGGACAAGATCCATGAGAACTATGTCCGTCCGATTGCGACTGATGACCCGATCTATGTTGTGTATGCTCGCGTTGAGGGTGCTACCAACGAGCTGATGGCGAAGAACTTCATCCGTCAGGCCATCCGTTCTCGTCGCGACTACGAGGGTACTGGCAGCCCGATTCTCTTCGTGACCACCGATGTTCTCACCGATATGCTCCTGCTTGAGGATGGCATCGGCCGTCGTCTGTACGAGACCGAGGCTTCTCTGGCTGCGGCTCTCCGTGTCCGTGAGATCGTCGAAGTTCCGATCATGAAGAACATGGCCTTCGCTCCTCATGAGAGAGCTGATGTTACCGCTCAGGAAGGCGATAAGCTGCTTGGCATCTTTGTCAATCCGGCTGACTACACCTATGGCGCCGACAAGGGCGGCGAGGTCAATATGTTCGATGATTTCGACATCGACTTCAACCAGTACAAGTATCTGATTGAGACTCGTACTTCCGGTTGCCTGACGAAGTATCACACTGCTATGGTCTTCGGTGGCCAGGTTGTTTCTTCCACTCCTGCCGGCGGCGATAACAGTTCTGACGAGCCTGCTGAGCCTGCCAATCCCTGATTGAATGAAGTACTACGGAAAGATCGGCTACGCCATAACACAAGAAGTAAAACCGAGTACGTTTGAAGAAGTTGTTGTAGAACGGTTCTATCCTGGTGATTGGGTTAGAGTTCAGAAGCGCTATGACAGTGCTGATCAACTTAATGACAACATCAACATCAGTAATGAGCTTAGTATCGTAGCCGATCCTTTCGCATATGAAAACTTCGCTCATATTCGGTACATCACTTGGATGAATTCAAAATGGAAGGTACATAACGCCGAAGTTAAGTATCCCAGAATTAACCTGACAATTGGTGGTGTGTACAATGGGCCAGAACCAGTCAAGAATTGAAGCTAGGCGCCTCGAATTGGATGCATTATTGCGATATTTGTGCCCGAATGTATATTTTCAGCCGCCTGAATCGCTGAAGATGACATATCCGTGCATTGTGTATCATCGTTCAACTGGCGACACACAATTCGCAAACAATATTCCATATTTGAGGCGTCAGCAATATGAAGTAACAATTATAGATCTCGATGCAGACAGTCCTATAATTGATGCTTTTTGGAAGAAATTTCCACTTGCAAGATTTAGTAGGCATTTTACCTATGACAATCTTAATCACGATAGCTTTATGCTATATTTCTAAGGAGGAATACCCATGTCTAGACTTGTATGGGACCAGGATACTAAGCGCCTGTATGAAACTGGCGTGCAGAATGGTGTCTTATATGTTAAGAAAAGCGACGGCACCTATGATAATGGTGTTGCCTGGAATGGTCTGACTGCTGTTACTGAGTCTCCTTCCGGTGGCGAGGCTAACCCGCTTTACGCCGACAACATGAAGTATCTCAACCTGCGTAGTGTTGAGGAGTTTGGTGGCACTATCGAGTGCTACACTTATCCCGACGAGTGGATGGAGTGCGACGGCTCTGCTGCTATTAGCTCTACTGCTGGCGTCTATGCCGGTCAGCAGATTCGTAAGGGCTTTGGCTTCTGCTATCGCACCGAAGTTGGTAACGATACCGAGTTCGAGGACTATGGTTATAAGCTTCACCTCGTTTATAATGCGTCTGCTTCTCCGTCTGAGAAGAACTACCAGACCATTAACGACAACCCCGAAGCGATCACGTTCTCTTACGAGTTCGATACCACTCCGGTTCCGTTTACCGGTGCTAACGCTACCAAGTATCGTCCGACGTCTATCATCACGATCGACACCAGCAAGATGAAGGGCAACACGGCTGCTCTTGAGAAGCTTGCTCAGCTTGAGGACACGCTTTATGGCAAGAATGCTGAAGGCCAGGTTGAGGCTACTGAACCTACGCTTCCGACCCCCGATCAGGTCATTTCTCTCTTCGGCGCTGTTGCGTAATTAAAAATTCAAAATGGGAGGGTATTCAGCTCGGCTGGCCCTCCTTTTAAACTAAAAAATGTAAAGGAGATTTCTGGTATGTATTCCCACAAAATTGCTTACACTGATTTCAACAATGAGCATCATGAGGAAACGTTCTATTTCAACTTGTCTAAAGGCGACATCATTGAAATGGAGCTTGGCGAAGAGGGCGGCCTTGAAGGTCTGATGGACAGACTTATCAAGGAGAAAGATCGTAAGAAACTCGTTGCGCTGTTCAGAAGTTTGATTGAGGCTTCGGTTGGTAAGCGTTCCGATGACGGTCGTAAGTTTATCAAGAATGATGCAATTCGTGAGGACTTCATGTTCTCCGGTGCTTACTCCGAATTCATTCTCGAACTCCTGTCGGAAGACGAAACTGTTCGTGCTGCATTTGTCAAGGAGATCTTCCCGTCTGATGGCACTGTCCATTCTAAGGAAGAACTCGTCGCTGACATGAAGGCGGCTTCTGCAGAATTTGAGAAACGTTGGAATGGAGAAAGCGTGAAGTAAATGCTGCAGATAGTCGTTCCAGCATATGAAGGTTTCGACGAAGCAACTAATACTTTTATTCCGTATAGAGAAGTTAAACTTTCTTTAGAGCATTCTCTTGTCTCACTTTCAAAATGGGAGTCGAAATGGCACAAACCATACCTAACTGGCGATAAAACGACAGAAGAAGTAGTCGACTACATTAAGTGTATGACAATTACTCAGAACGTTCCTGATGATGTTTATAGTAGACTTACTCCACAGAACATTACCGACATTATCAAGTATATTGACGACCCAATGACGGCGACAACGTTCAGAGAAGACAAGAATGGTCGAAAGAATCGAGATATTATCACGGCTGAGGTAATCTACTACATGATGTTTGCTGCTGGTGTTCCAAAAGAATGTGAGAAGTGGCATCTGAATAGGTTATTTACTCTGCTTCGTGTTTGCGGCGAAAAGAATGCTCCGCCTAAGAAGATGAGTAAAAGAGAAGTCCTTAGCCGTAATAAAGCTCTTAACGACGCAAGAAGAGCTAGACTAAAGTCAAAGGGGTGACATGAAAATGGTGCCTATTGTAACTATGCCTGCTCATCCCACTAATACATGGGATCGGTATGGCGCTAAAATCGAGTACATTGTCATTCACTATGTTGGTGCCGTTAGTACTGCCATAAACAATGGCCATTACTATGGTAACACACCGAACATTGGTGCTAGTGCTCATTACTTTGTTGACCAGACCACGATTGTCTATTCTGTTCCGGAAGACAAGTCTGCTGGTCACTGTGGTGTCGACTATTCTCATGGCAAAGCTCCGTTCCAGGGCAAATGCCGTTGCAAGAATAGTATCGGTATTGAAATGTGCTGCAAGAAGGATGCTAATGGGTATTGGTACATTGAGCCTGAGACTATCGCAAATACAATCGATCTCGTGAAAGAGCTCATGGTTAAGTATAATATTCCTGTTGAGCACGTGATTCGGCACTATGACGTTTGTTATAAGATTTGTCCGGAGCCTTTTGTTCGTGACAATTCAAAATGGGAGTCGTTTAAACTGGCTCTTTTTACTGTTAGGGAGGATGACGACATGGAACGCTATAACAAGATCTCCGAAATGCCCGGCCACTATCAGGCAGAAGCGCAGAAACTCGTTGATCGTGGTGCCCTTAGAGGTCGAACCAACGGCGCGCTTGATGTGTCTGAGGACATGATTCGCACTCTTATCATTGTGCAGCGTATGCATGATGCTGACTTTGAAGAGCTGAAGAATGATATTGCGGCTCTCAAGGGCAAAGTCGGTTAAACTCATTGCCACTCGGGGTTATTTTTCAAATCGCAAAATTCCCCGGGTGGGATTTTCTGAAAACTTTTTGGAGGTCAGAAATGATAAAAATCAGTCACGAAGGCAACTTTAATAAAACAGAGAAATTTTTATCATCCGCTTCAAGACCTTCTAAATTCGATCATATTTTACGGCAATATGGCGAAACCGGCGTTCAACTTCTCGCTGCAGCAACTCCTAGAAGATCAGGCAAAACAGCATCATCTTGGGGCTACGAGATACACAGAGACCATGATCGTACGTCAATTCATTGGGTCAACTCCAATGTCAATAAACATGTCAATATTGCTGTAATTATTCAAACTGGACACGGAACTCGAACTGGCGGTTACGTGGAAGGAATAGACTATATCAACCCCGCACTTGAGCCAGTTTTTAAAGCCATGGCCGACGCCATTTGGAAGGAAGTGAGCAATAGTTGAGTAACATCGACAATAGAGTCGTAAGAATGGACCTTGAAAACAGAGCATTTGAAAAGAATGCAAGAGAGTCCATGAAGACGATCTCCGACCTAAAACAATCACTCGACTTCTCTGGCTCTGCAAAAGGTCTTAATGAACTCGAAGCAGCGTCTAGAGACTTTCAGATGGGCGGCCTTGGCAATGCTGTCGAGCAAGTTAAACTTAAGTTTTCTGCGCTTGAGATTGCTGGTATTACAGCCTTAGTCAATATTACTAATCAGGCAGTTAATACTGGCAAAAGACTTATTTCTAGTTTAACTATTGACCAGATCACATCCGGCTTCCAGAAGTACGCCGATAAAACTTCAGCTGTTCAGACCATCATGGCTGCAACTCGTCAGCAATTTACTGACACTGGCAAGCAGATGGAGTATGTCAATGAGCAGTTAGACAGACTTAACTGGTTTACCGATGAAACTTCCTACAACTTCGTAGATATGGTCGGTAATATTGGTAAGTTTACTTCTAACAATATTGCTCTTGACAAGGCTGCAACATCTATGCAGGGTATCGCCGCATGGGCTGCTATATCTGGTGCTAATGCCGGTGAAGCAAGCCGTGCGATGTATAATCTTTCCCAGGCGATTGCAACTGGAACAGTCAAACTTATCGACTGGAAGAGTATTGAGAACGCAAACATGGCGACTGCTGAATTCAAGCAAAATGCCATTGATGCGGCTGTTGCTCTTGGCACTCTTAAGAAAGTTGGAGATGGATTATACGAGACAATGGAAGGAAACGCTGTCTCTGTTTCCAACTTTAATGAAAACCTTCAAGACGCTTGGTTTACAAGTGATGTTCTTCTTAATTCTCTCGACCAGTATGGCGGATTCTCTGTTCAGCTTGGTAAAGAGATGGAGAAGCTTGGTGACAGCTTTCTTACTTCTGAAATTCTTGACTTTGTTGATAAGTACGAAGATGGTAGCGATATTCTTCATGAGGCTGCAAAGAGAACTGGTGCGGATTGGCAGACTCTGAATGACGCTGTTTGGAGACTTCGCCAGCCGATGTATGATCTTGGCAGACGCGCATTTAGAGCAGCTCAGGAGGCTAAAACGTTCCAGGAAGCTATTGATGCGACTAAGGATGCTGTGTCAACTGGCTGGATGAAGACATTTGAACTTATATTTGGTAACTACGAACAGGCTAAAAAGCTCTGGACTGGGTTGTCTGAAGTTCTTTGGGATGTATTTGCCGCTGGCGGAGAAGAGCGAAATAGGTTACTTGCTGGTTGGTCTAAGAACGGCGGACGAGAGGCTCTTATTAACGGCCTCACTAACGCTCTTGATGCCCTTCTGCAAGTTATTGAGACAGTTAAAAAAGCTTGGCGAAATGTTTTCCCTGAAAAGACTGCTTCACAGCTTGTCGCAATGACTCGTATATTTGAGCGTTTCACTGAAGGCTTAGCTTTAACAGACAATGAAGCAAGTGGCCTTGAGCGAGTTCTAACTGTCTTATTTGGTGTTATTCGCGTTGGATGGAATGTCTTTAAAGATATTTTAAAAGTTGGCGGAGCAATCCTTAGCTGGGTCGTTGATTTGGCAAGAAGCTTACTCGACTTAGCTGGCGGATCAGACAAAGCTGCAGATAGTGTTTCTGACTTTGCTAAGAAAGTTCGCAATTTTAGTGTTCTTAAGAGCTTACGCAAAGTTGTCGATGTTATTTCTACAGCTCTGAATAAAGCAAAAGATGCTATTATCGAGTTTGCATCGTCTGCATCCCAGCTCGATTCTGCTAAGCAGCTTGCTAGTAATTTCTTATACTTAGTTGATGCAGTTAAAAAGTTTGCATCTGTCGCTTGGGACTGGATTGCCGAGAAGATTTCTGCTATTGGTAAAATCGATCTCAAGAAGCCTAAAGACGGCATGACTGTCCTTACGACAATTGCTGATAATCTGTTTAAAGCACTCAACAAATTGTTCGATATTTTCAAGAATCTTGGTGAGTCGTTCTCTAAATGGTTCAAGCAGCTTACTGAGCCAAAAGAAGGAGAACAGGCCGAGAGCATATTTACGAAGATTTCGGATAGTGCCGATGAGATGTATAAGAATGTTGCCGACTCGGCTACTGGAAGCATCAAAGATTATATTCTTGCCGGCTTTACTAATCTTGGCGCAACTCTTGAAGAAGCAGCTAAGAACATTAACTTCGGTCGAATCTTCACTATTATTAAAGACGGCGTAATGGCATATTTTGTCTACAACCTCGCTACTCTTGCAAAGACTGCGAAGAAAGGCATCAGCCAGCCGATTACGTCTTTGCAGGACATTACCAAGGCGTTTAAGGGTGTATTGACCAGTCTTTCTACTACAATTACGAATTATGGCAAAAATCTTAGAGCTAATACCATTCTTAAGCTCGCTATATCCATTGGTATTTTAGCGGCGGCACTTGTTGCTCTCAGCTTTATTCCTGCCGATAGACTTGCGGATGCTTCTGCAACTATGCTCGTTTTAGCTGGTGTGCTTGCGCTTATCATGAAGGCATATGATAGAATCGCGTCTATCAAAGCTTCGCAAAGTGTTCAGAAGTTAGCTGATGGAATAGATATTATAAAACAATCTTTAACCAACTTTTTATCGTCTATTGCTAGCAGCTTCAAAATCATTGCAACTGCATTTGCGATTTCGACGATTCTGGTAAGCCTAGGAGTGTCTATAACTCTTATTGTTACTGCAATCAAAAGTTTGGCAAAAGCTACTGAAAAATACGATATACAAGGCGCAGTATGGTCAATTGCTGGAATTATTCTATCTCTTGGCGCGGCAATGGCAACTATTGGGAAGTTCAACACAGGAACATTTATCGGAGCTGCGACTGCAATTCTAGCTATTGGTATTAGCATGAATCTCATTGTTGGGGCTCTTAATAACTTACAGACAGCCGTTGGCAAAAATGATTATGGTAAAACATTCTGGTCTATAATTGGCATTATGGAAGCAATGGCTGTTGCAGTACGCATTGCAGGTAAGTCTAAAGGTGCTACTGGCGCATTCATCGGAATGGCTTTGGCAATTGGCATTATTGGTTCTGTTATCAAATCCTTAGCCGAGTCCACTGGCAATGTTGGAGGCGCAACTTTAGCAGTAGACAGCATTATGGCATTATTCTTAGTCCTCTCTCATATGTCGACTATGATTGATCCTGCTCAGATGAAGGCCATGTCGAATGGTTTCCTCAAAATATCAGCAGCACTCGGTATTATTATGGTGTCGCTTCTTGCGTTTGGCAAAAGAGCAGATGATGGGCTTAAAGGTATTGGTTTGTTAGCTTTAGCTCTTATTAGTCTCGTTGGTGCTGGTGCTTTAATCAAAGCTTTGCGATTAGATATTGTCATGTATTCGATAACAGCAGCGTTCAGCGCATTCGGTTCTGCAGCACTGAAGATCGGCGCAATGTTTGCTCTTATCGGCATTGGCATTAATCTTATTGCTAAAGGCTTTGGCGCATTTGGTCCTGCTATGGACAAGTTTGTCGCTGGCTGGGTCGCGGCATCTGAAAAGATTTCTGCAAGCAAAGAAGTCCTTACTAAGGGCATGATCGACTTTATCGATATTATGATCTCCGGCATTCTTGGCAATATTGCTAAGATTGCGGCTCTCGGTAACGAAATCATTAAAGCTCTTGTTTACGGCATTGTCATGGCTATTCCGCAAATTGTCGATGCTGCTGTAGCCCTTATGCAAGCATTTTTAGTAGCGTTGTCGGACAACATGCAGACCATCGCTGATACATTATTTAACGTTCTTGTTTCGGCAATTAATGCACTTGCAAATAGTATTCGTTCTTATGGTGGAGCTTTACTTGCTGCAATTAGCAACGTAGTAAGTGCTCTTCTTGAGCTTATTCTCAGAGCTCTTGCCGGTCTTGTTGACGCACTTCCTGGTGGCGATTGGCTAGCCGGTAAAATGCGAGGATGGGCTGACGGCTTCGAGAAAGCCGCTACTCAAGAAATCCCAGGCATGCTTGGCGTTGTTACTAAGGAAACGCATAATGAAACTGCTAAAGTTCAGCAAGCTATGATGGAAGACGGGGTCAAGATCCAAGAAGCTGGAGAAGATATGCTCGAAACTGGTCTTGGCAGTCTTGGCCCTAAAGCTGAACAGCTTCTTGAAGGGCAGGGTATTAGCCTCGATGGCTTGCTTGGAGACGGAACGGAACAAGGCTTTCCAAAGACTGAAGCAGCTATTGGCAATCTTATTAGCACGACAGAAGAAAAGCTTGGCGGCGTAGTTCAGGTATATTCTGAAAAAGGCGCAGAAGCTCCTAGTGAATTTGCTGCTGGCATATTTGCTGGGATTAGCAAAGCTAAGAATGCAGCAACCCAGACAGGACAAGAGACCGAGAAAGCACTTGAAACTGCATCTGGTGGTGGAGGACGAATCGGAGGCAAACTTACTGATGAGTATGCTTCTGGTATGGCTGCCGGAAAGAGTAAGGCTACAAGTGCTGCGGCACAAGTTGGTGCAGGTGTTGCTGGAACCTTAAACCGTAGCACAGAAGCATGGTCTGCCGGCGACTTCACTACTTTAGGCTTTATTCAGGGTCTTCTGAATCGTCTTCGTTCTGGCGAAGTTGGACAAGCTGGTGCTAATGTTGCAAATGCTGCATTGCATCAGATGCGCAATATTCCAGTTATTTCTTCTCCGTCTAAGGTTACTTTCGGATACGGTGATTTCGTAACACTTGGCTGGATCTACGGTATTCTTAATCGGAAGAAAGAAGCTGGTCTTGCTGGTGCTCAGGTTGCACAGGAATCTTGTGATATGATGAATGCTACTATTCTCAGAGCAATGGACACGATGTCTAATATTTCTGAGTTCCAGCCCACTATTCGTCCGGTTGTTGATTTGACGGATATTTCCAATGGTGCTTCCGCTATTTCGTCTATGCTTGGCGGCAATAGAGCCATGGCACTTGGAGCCAGTGTACGGCTCGGCATGTCTGACGATGCTCGATATTCTGAGCTTGCTTCCATGATGTCTAAGCGCGATATGGATATTCGCAGAGAGTTCTCCGATCTCAACGGCAATATTCGTGAACTTATTGGAAGAATCGATGATCTTGAACTTCGCATGGATGGCGACGATATTGTGGCCGGTCTCAGTGGCAAATTCAGCCGTAATATTGGTCGCGCTGCTGCTATGAAACAAAGGGGGATGTAATAATGGCGATTCAGCATGAATGGGAAATGGAGCATGTTCCTCATTCCATTTATATTCGGCCGTTAAATACTTACGATGTATGGCCGTATGACCCTAATCACCCGTTTACTCTCCCTTATATTCAAGAGATCAATACTTTCGATGACTGGCGAATTGTGCCTATTTCTCGTCCTGTAATTAACCCTCCGGTCTATAAAGAGAACTACTTAGATGTTCCTGGCACGTATGGGTCTTTGGATTATTCAAGGGCCCATACTGGTCTTCCGGTTTACGGCAACAGAACTGGTAGTTGGGAATTTGTCGTTCTTAATGACTACAGACCATGGGAGCAAGCATACAGCGATATTCAGCATATTATTCATGGCAAGAGATGCATTGTGACTCTAGAAGACGATCTTGATCATTTTTATGTTGGAACTCTTAAGGTTAATCAGTGGCGTTCAGATCCTGGTTGGTCTAGAATTGTTGTTGACTATACTCTTGAACCGTTTAAGTATAATAGAAAAGATTTTCAAGAAGATTATGGCACTGAATTTTCGAGAAATATTGCACTTGATGGAAATGCAGAAATCGTATTTCATCCAACAGAAATCGGATATGGTCCGGTTAATCCTTGGATAAAGTGCACGCCGAGTAATGCCAACGACGACGCTAACTTGCTTCTTGTTTTTACGAATCCTGAAATCTACAGTATTGACAGTATTTATTTAGCAACTAAAAACAAATACGTTCAAATTCCTGAATTTATTTTGTCGAATGAATCCGGTACAAATGAATGCACTTTGTTCTTATTTGACAATAGAGCAGGCGAAGGTGCTAGTGGTTACCATATTGACATTAGGTTTAATAGGAGGTACTTGTAATGCCTAAATTTATTAAATTTAATGCATACTATGGCACTTTTTGGGAGTATTACTCAACGCCAAATAAGGCATTGCTATTTTTTACAAGTGTAACGAATAATGTAAACGATGTAGAAGTTTTAAATGAGCCGATTCTGGATTGGGATATTAGCAAAGCAGGTAATGTTACTTTTAAACTTCCACCGTGCAATGTTGGTTATAGTGCAATTCAATGCAAACAAGGCCATATTTTTATTGAACAAAATGGCGAACTTATTTGGCATGGTCGAGCTATTACTGATACTTTTGATGAAGATTCAAATAGAGAAATTACTTGCGAAGGTGCTCTAAATTATTTATTAGATACACATGTAAAGCCTTTAAACATTGTCCATCGTGCGCAATATCGAGACTTGTTTGAAGATTTGCTCAATTGCCACAATAGGTCTTTAACTGGCGCAGAATCGCTTATATTTGAGAAAACTCAGTGGAAAAAGTTAGAATCAAATGGCACAGTAACTATTAATGAAATTGAAATCATGATCAATTCTAATGGCGAGACTGGTTGGGGTTTAGGCGTTTGGTCTAATCCTTCAATGTGGCGCTATAAAGATCATGTTGGCAGAAAAGTTAGGATTTCGTTCAAAGCGACTAAATACGGCAGCGGATCTTGTGACTTTAGATATGGACTTCATTTAAGAGATACTCCTTGGTTCTCTAATACGACTAGAGTTGCTCAGAGAGAAGGACCGTATATTTATGAAACACAAACAGTAAGCTACACAACGTTTCTTGGAAATGGCGGTTTAAACGGTGCTGGCCATGAAGATGCGTATATTGGTTTTCACATGTATTTAAATGCTGATTCTGGAGTTAGCATGCGAATTACAAATCTGAAAGTGGAATTCTACAATGATTACCACGATCAGTCTGACAAAGTATTTCCAGCTGGCGAAGGTTCAAGAACTGGCATATACCGAATTCCTAATGCGTATACTACAGATGCTAAAACCGTCAATATCGCTGACTATCCAACGACGTTAGATGCAATTAATACAATCTTCATAAATGAGTATGGCGGATATTTGCGCGTTGGATATGAGCCAAACGAAGGCGATCTGACTAGAAAGCATCCAGTTCTAAACTATATTTATGGCACTACTGAACGAGATAGTCCTGGAGATAATTTGCCAGAGATTCGTTATGGCAAAAACTTAATTAGTCTCAAAGAAACAACTAATTATGAAGATTATCCGACTGTTATTATTCCTCTTGGAAGACAGAAAGAACCTTGGGAAAAAGCATTAGCAGCACCAAATGTTACTTATACTTCTGGCAAATATTTGGATAAAGATGGTGTAATTCAGTCTTCTTCTAACGGAAAGTACTACATTGCCCAGCTTCCTGTTTTGCCTGATGAAGTATATTTCATCTACGGTGAAGGTGTAAATGATCTTGGTTTATATTCAGTAGTTGACAGTTCTTACAATGTATTAGATCACAAAACATTTTCTAATAGTGAAGGCAATTGGTATCAGCATGTAGAAGTAGATATACCAGCTGGAGCAGCTAATCTTATAGTGTTTTTCAACAATGAAACGCAGGCTGCAACCATTACCACAAAGATATTTAAGGTTCAAAAGTACAATTACGAAGACTTAGATGAGTATATTACGCTTGAAGGGCTAAATGTAATTGAACAAGATGGGAGCGAAATAACGCTTAGAGATGATGAACTTGCTGGATCTAAGTATTATCCTGTAATTGATATGCCTCATATTTATACGTATGGCTGGATTGAGCAGGTAGTCCATTTTGATGATGCCGAAACGCAGCGTGAGCTACTCGGAAAAGTTAGTTCTTATTGCCATCGTTTGCAAGAAGCTATTAAAACATATGAAGTAGAAGCTGCCGAACTTGCTCCTATTTCTGGAGACGACGACTATATTCCGATTGGCATGCCTGGTTCTTATGGAAAACTTATTGTTCCGAAGATGCAGATTGACAAGACGTTATGCGTTACCAAAGCAAGCGTTAATCTTCGTAATTTTGCTAAGAGTTCATATTCTTTAGCAAATCTTCCACCTCCAGATCTAGCGGATCTAATTGCAAAGGGGCTATACTAATGACGGATGCAGAAAAAATTGTAGAGTTAGGAACTAAAGTTGATCATCTGAATGAGCGCGTTACAGAGCTCAAAGGCTTTATTACGGAAATTCGAGATCTTAGCGCAAATGTAGCCACTTTGTCCACTAAAGTTCAAATGACTCTGGATGAACTTGGAAAGCAAGAGCATAGAATTACAAAACTTGAGGATGCCGATGGAGACAAATGGCGTAGTGCAATTAAGTACGGCATTAGTGCTCTCATCGGTGGCGTGATCACAATGTTACTTAATGGAGGAGGGTTCAATTAAAATGAGCAAATTTATTAGAGCAGCTATTATTCGAGCGATCAGAACTTTCGCGCAGACCGCGCTTAGCCTTATTAGTGTTGGCGCGATGCTGAGTGAAGTTGACTGGGCCTATGTCGCAAGTGTTTCTGCTGTAGCACTTATTTATTCGGTGCTTACATCTATTGTGACCGGGCTGCCTGAAGTTGATAAAGGCTCGGATCTCAGTTCCGGAGACCTTTATATTTGCAACAATGGCGACGAGCCGCAGTTTCTTCTTGATCTAAACCAACTTCCTAGTACTATTTCTGAAGGCGATAGAGCAGTTTTCGACGTGAAAATTGTCGATGTGCCGAAAGAGAAGACTTCCGACTGATTCGCGAGAAAAACTTAGCCTTATATGGGATATAGTCCCAGAAAATTATTTAGGAGGTTCTGGCAATGTTTGGTTTGCGAAAGAAGAAAAATTCGAGTAGACGAGACGTGATCAAACGAGTCTGCAATGGACTGATGTCGAATGATATTCAGCCTGGCAGTGAGGAGTACAGCCGTATGGTTAAAGACCTTGAAACTCTAACCCGAAGAGATTGGGTCGAGATTGCAAAGGTTCTTATTCCGGCGGTTGTGTCCGGCGCTGTCACGGTTGGAAGTTTGTATGTCATCCATGTGCATGAGGAAGGCGGTCATATCTTCCCTCGAACTGATATGCAATTCATTCCGAAACCTAGGCATTAATTTCTGAGAGGAAATCCATCGAGGAGGTCGCGATAAATTCGTGGCCTCTTCTTTTTTTTTCGCGAGAATAGTTACTCCTATAATGGAAGTAATGAAACTGAGATTTATTCTTGGAAGAGTTGCCGCAAGGTGATTCGCAGTTATTTCCGTCCCTCTAAATTTTTTGCAAATGCGCACTCGCTCCAAGTATTTTCAACACTATTTCCACTTCGCGAAAAAATACATTCCTCTAATGGAGAAAATACCTGTATTAACGAAAGGAGAAACTAAAATGAATAAATTTTATGCAAAAGTTGTTCTTGCAATTATGATTGCGGGAGTTCTTGCATGGATTGCATGTTTCATCGCTGTCCTTTGGGGCGGTTATGATACTCTGCAAGTCTGGGCAGGACTTCTGCTGCTTACCCTTGGCAACTACATTATTATTGACGAATGTTTTGACGAAGCTATTGAAGTCATTTTCTCCAAAGAGGAGTCCAATTAAGGGCTCTTCTTTTTGACCTCGCGAAAAAATATATTCCTCTAATGGAAGAAAGTACAAACTTTTGAGGAGGAATAAAAATGAAAACTGTACTTAATGTTATGAAGAAAGTTGTTCTTACTATCTGCGTGGTTGTTACCATCCTGGTCGCAATCGGCTACGCTTATGGTTCATATCTGATGAATCATAGCGAAAAAGTCCGAGTTGTGCTGGATGAACAGTACACGTACATGGATGAAAACGGAAACGAAAACGAGTGCAATATCACTGTTTATGATCTTACTGATATCCTTTCTTCCGAAGAGGTGAAGGCTAACTAAGCCTTCCCTTTTTTCTTTCACTCTAGCATTCTTGATGCAAATCGCCTTCGCGATATTTTCCTGCCCTTTAATGGAGTAAAATCCGATATTTTGCAAAAAGGAGAATATTACTATGAGACAATTTGCGTATTATCTGGTTCGGTTTGGACTGCTGGCCATTAAGATCGGAGTCATTATCATGATCTTTATGACCCTCGGCCCCATCGGCGTGCTGTGCGCCATCCTCATGTATCTTATTTTCAAGATGCTGCAAAAAGAAGGAGTTATTAAATCCAAAGAAGAGTAAGGGCTTTAACCGGCCCTTTCTTTTTTACCTCGCGAAAAAATGCATTCCTCTAATGGAAAGTTCACCCATTTAAGGAGGAATTAAAATGTTTGAAATTATGAACTACATTGTTATTGGATATACAAAATCTATGGCGTCCTGCCCGTTTTATTATGGAGCGCCGCCGTTTGTAAATACTATTCGTGGTATTGTTGGTTATAGTTTGAAAATTACTGAAAAACTGTTTGAGCTTTCCAGAGAGGGGCTCAACTGAGCAAAATTAAGTTGGGCTCTTCTTTTTCGTTTTAGAATCTAAAATCGAAAATTTCCCCGGGTTGGAATTTCGCGAAAACTTTTTGACCTATAATGGGATATTACCCAGAAAGGAGATATATTATGGAAGATCTTAAGGAGTTTATTGACGAGTTTATCAAAGCTTTTAAGATGGAGGAAGATCCACAGATTTGGACTGTCGGAATGACGTTCATGCTGGTTATTTGCATATTCATGCTTTGCGGAGGAGCATGCTTGATCTCTGTTATGATCAAGGCATTCTCGTTCCCGATGCTGATTCTGCTAATCATCGGCGTTATTTCGGAGTTGTATTTTCTGTTTACGACTGCCCTCATCGGCTGCGTACTCGCAACTCTACTCGACATGTATCCAGAAGAGTAATCCCATTAAGAGGTCATTAACTTGGCCTCTTCTTTTTTTCATACACTCGCGATATTTTCTCAGCCTATAATGGAGTAAATCTCTAATTTTGCATTTTAGGAGGTTATTAAAATGAAGAATGGAGTCAAATTTATGTGCATGCTTGGGGTTACTACACTCTGGGTAGGAGGTTACGTATGGCCTATGACGGCTATTATGATGAAACTCTTACCAGTGTACGCTAACAAGACTGCAAAATTTGTGGTCCCTGTTCTCCAGGCAATCGACAAATGGTAAGAGATTTTACAAAAGGAGGAGTCTTATGTTTAACGAAAATGAACAAATTCGAGAAGCCGTAACTATTGGGCTGATTTGTGCAATCGGGTGGTTCGCATTTGGACCACTTGGATTGGGCATCGCAGCGTTATATTTTATGATGAAAGCTCGAAAACAATAATCATTTGAGCCCTGAAACATGGGCTCTTTCTTTTTTGCTCGCGATAAAATACGTCCCTCTAATGGAGGTGTTATACATGGAAGATTGTATTACTAATGCTAGTAGAGTCGCTAATGACATTTTCAGCGTTCTGTATGCGTTCATTGCATATTATGAAGTAATCGCTTTTGAAGAAAGAGATCTTACGGAAGAGGAGCTTAATATGCTAGAGCGTTATTACGAACTTGCTGGAAAAGCTAAGCGAATCGACATTGAGTTTATGCAAGAACATGGAGACATTATAGAAATGGAAGAGGATTAACCGTCCTCTTCTTTTTTGATTCGCGAGAAAATACATTCCTCTAATGGAGGTGATTGTAATGTCTGACTTTGTAAAAGCCGCTGCTCGTATCGAAGCATATTTAAGTATGTTGGACAAAGTAGAAGAAATCTTTACTGTTGATTGCGACTACGATGGTGCCGCGCTTACATGTGCAAAGAAATACGTCGCAGTAATTGCGAAACAAATTGAGCAAGACATCGACACACTAATCAAAGAATTAGACTGAGGTCCTTAACCGGGCCTCTTTCTTTTTGACTCGCGAAAATATTCCTTCCTTTAATGGAGAGAAACATATTAAAAGGAGGAATATAAAATGAAAATTAGAAACATTGTTCTGGCAATTATTATTGTTCTTATCAACGTTATGGCGTGGGTGAGTATCCTGCATACCGCCACGTTTGACGTTACTATGGAAGTAATCAAACTGTCAATCACTGATCTTCTTCTCATCATTGCTGTTGCCCCGCAACCATCTCTCCAGAAGGTGGAGTCCTATTAAGGACTCCCCTTTTTTGATTCGCGAGATATTTCTGGCATATAATGGAGGTGCTATTATGCTAAGTAGACCTAAACTCAGCGTCGCACAGTTAAACGTAATTAAGCCGTCCACAGTCAAGATATCTGACCAAGAAGAAACTATCGAAACTTTGCGAGAACTTCTTGGAGAGCATATCGAGGAAGTCGGGCGTCTTATTGCAGAAAACAACAAGCTGCGTGCTGAAAATCTTCATTTACGCATTAGACTATCCGAGTACGAAGAGTCCTAACCTGGGCTCTTCTCTTTTCGCGAAAAAATTTAATCCTATAATGGAGTATAAGTGTATACGTTTTGTATGACTTGTACTCCTTATATTTTTGGGGCTTTAGCTCAACAGGTTAGAGCAGTTGACTCATAATCATCAGGTCCAGGGTTCGACTCCCTGAAGCCCCACCAATATGCCGCCGTGGTGGAATTGGCAGACACACCAGACTTAAAATCTGTCGCTGAAAAGCATGCGGGTTCGATCCCCGTCGGCGGTACCACGGAGCTTCGGCTCGAAAAATATATTTTCTTAGGAGGAAAATCAGATGAACATGTTCACAACCGCGGCCAACTTACTGACTAAGTATGGCAAGAAAGGTCTCCAGTTTGTAGGAGACAAGTCACCGGAGCTCTGCCTTATTTCGGCGGGCGTCCACACGATTCTCACGGGATATCTTACTTACAAGGCGTACAAGAAGACTCGTGAGAAGATCCAGGAAATGGAGAAGGAATCACCCACTCCTGTGGACACAAAGGAGAAAGTCAAGGCGTGCTACAAGTATTGGATTCCGCCAATGGCAGCATGCTTTACTTCTCTTGCATCGTCCTATATCGGGTACCATATTCAGACCAAGAGAAATGCAAGCCTCGTCGCAGCATATACTCTTCTTGAGGCATCCAACCAAGCCACTAAGGACAAGATGAATGAACTTCTCGGCATTCAGAAGGCTGACGAGATCACTGATGCTGTTGCCAGAGAGCGCATTTCTAAGGCTATTGATAGCAATATGATCGAGGAAACTGGCCAGGGTACAATGATTTGGTATGATGCATTTACTGGACACGTTATTCGAACATCGCGAAATGCGCTAGAAGCAGCCAGGAATATGGTAAATGATGCGCTTCTGAAATACGACACGCAGACAATTAGTGATTTCTACAATTATTTAAATCTCGACAGTGAATGGGGCTTTGCAACGACTCATGGATGGGACGCAAGTGTAGAATTAATGTCGCTGTCGTTCAAGGGATCACAAACACTGCTGCCTGATGGGTCGGCATATGGTATTTTCGAATATCAAACGCGGCCATTTAACCTGGAGAGTAGGTTTCGTTGATTGCTTATATCCTGAGATCGTGTTAGCATTAATTCGTTAGCACGGTCTCTTTTTCAGTTTCGCGAAAAAATACACTCCTATAATGGACGGAGAACAACATCCGTACTAAAATTTGAAGGAGACTATAAAAATGAGTAACGAATTCAATGAGAACATCGCTGTTGAGGTTGAAGAGGTTCCTGAGACGAACCTTGTTGAGGAAACCGAGGAGATGGAGACCCTTGAGAACTGCGAGTCTGAGGAGACTTCGGAGTACGAGGAGCCTGTTTCTGGTGAGGTCCTGCCTGCGACAAACGGCGGAAGTCTCGGTGCTGTTGCCAGCGGATTTGCTGGTGCAGGACTGGGGTTTGCTGCTGGTTTTGCCGCCGGACGGATCAGCGCCAAGAAGGCCGATCGCAAGTCGAAGGAACCGAAAGAGCCCGGAGAGATCAAGGAAGCCGCCATGGCCCTGCGTGGAATCCACAAGGATCACAAGGAGCGTCGGAAGGCCAAGAAGGAAGCGAAGAAGGCTCTCAAAGAAGCCGCGAAAGCTGAGGTCACCAACGAAGAGAAGTAAAATCGTTGAAAGGATTGAGTCCATTAAGTTGGGCTCTTTCCTTTTTATTTTTGAGAAAGGATAATTTATGGATGCTATTAAATGCGATAGATGTGGCAAATATTTTGACAATCCTGGACGTGATAAAGTAAAATTAATTTGTTTTGGCACTGGCGACAGTACTTATCCTGGCCGCTTTAGAGCGTGGAAGGATGTTTGTGATAACTGCTATAATTATTTAAAAGATGTAGCTTGGAATAAAAAGGACAGTGACAGTAAATGAAGCTAAGCAAAATTATCGGTTTTATTATTTTAGGCTTGCTGTTCTTTGGCTTTACATTTTTTGTTGGTATTTCGTATGGCTTTTCAATTTTTGAGGCAATCATGATAGATCTAGTTGCCGTAGTTATTTTTGGTTTGCTATTTCTTGGACTATGGCTTGTTAGCAAAGATTAGGAGGAAATTAAATGAAATTTGACAAATGTGAAAAGTGTATCATCGGCGCATATGACGCTTCTCGTGCTCCGTGCCAGAATTGCTATGATCGGTATTCTAAAGCTGAAATTAAAATAGCTGCTCTAGAATTTTTAAAAGAAAAACATGAAGAAAATATTAAAAACAATTGGTATCGTTTTGATGGCGATACGGATATTCTGAAATGAGGCCAAAAACATGAAACGTATCTTACCCTTACTTATTTGCATCGTGCTACTTCTGTCAACAGTTGTAGCAGAAAACTTACATCCATTTACTGATGTACCAAAAAACGCTTATTACTACGATGCAGTTGAATGGGCGGCTTTTAACGGCATCACAAATGGCACAAGCGAGTCAACCTTTAGCCCAGATCGTCCAATCACTAGAGCTGAAGCTGTAACTATGTTATGGCGTATGGCTGGACGACCGTCAATTAGTAACCCGCCAGAAGAACTTATTCAGCCTACACCATCTCCGACTCCTTATGAAGAGAAATTTGGCGATGCTGGCAGGCTTTATATTGGGAATTTATATTCTGTAGCGCTATACACTAGTGACGGTAATCGAACTGCTCAGAGCATTGTTGACGAAGAAGACAGCGCATGGTATTATCAAAATTGGTCAAGCGCTATTATTGGCGATCACTTTAACGACGGCTTCTACAGAATTAGACTTCTAAAGCCCGGCTCAACTTGTTATATTCTTCAAGAAGACGGATTTAGACAGGATTTTGTATGTGTTAAAGTGGATCTTGAAGGCCAAAATACAGGAACAGATGTCTTAGATTCTAATGGGAATTCTGCATTTGACGACTCAGATAGTGACATGTTTATGTACACGTGCAATCCTGGAACTGATTGGCATAGCGTAACGGTTGTATATTGGAAACTTATTTATGGCGATGAAATGCCTGTTATTAGTCAATCTTTGGAAGTTGTTCCGCGATAAAAGAAAGGAGAACAAAATGCTTAAGATTAACAACACTGATATTTTCGGTTGGGATGCTGCAATTCGTGGCATGCGAAATCCTATGAACTCTTGGGATAAGAGCGATTCCTATTGGACACATATTGAGGATGAGCATAATGGTGAGACTGCTTCGTTCCAGTTTTTCCTCGGCGACAATGACCACGATCTCATGATGCGGTTGGCTGAGAGCGGCTCGGACCATGCTAAGTTCAGACGTATGATCCATGTGCAGATGGATATTCTTGCACCTCTGTATTGGTGGAAAGAATTCGATACGTATAAGGTCGGAACCGTGGCAAACTCGTGCTCGACGATGCATAAGATTCATGCGAAGGAGTTTACACTGGAGGACTTCTCGTGTGAGCATTTATATCAGGCTGACGAAATTGAGCTAATGGAGAGCGTTATCGATATGCTCAATGTTGACCGTAAATTATATCTGGACAGCAAGAAGAAAGAAGACTGGTGGCAGATGATCCAACTTCTCCCCTCTTCGTACAACCAGCTTCGGACTGTGGATCTCAATTATGAGGTTCTGCATAACATCTACCATGCTCGTAAGAACCACAAGCTCGATGAATGGCATATCTTCTGTGAGTGGATTGAGAATCTGCCGTATTCAGAGATTATTACTGGTGCAGAAAAATGAGAAGATCAGTTATTGAATTTAAATGCGATATTTGCGGTAGTCTCTTTCATGTCGTTCTAAATCCATTTAGGTCGAAAGAAGAATATCCTAAAGGTTGGGTTCATGTTGACTGCCATTACACGACAGAAGGCAAATATATTTCACATTGTGCTTCTGGCCAATGGGAAGCTGAGCAAAAGAATAAAGACATGACTCGAAAAAAGTATCTCGATATTTGTCCGGCATGCTGGTGCAATAAAGTTCCACAATGGCTAGATCCTGGTATTACACCAAACGAAAGATATGGAAAGGAAGGTTTGTGATGTCTCAGTTGCGAAAATGTGATATTTGTGAGCACGTTATTGAAAAACAACCCGATCTTCCTGACCGTTGGATGAGTCTGTCTAGGTTTAGTGTAGATGATGATCAAATGAATATTGGACAGATTGATATTTGCGAAGCGTGCAGATCGGAAATTACTAAATTTTATGATGGCCTTTCGAGCGGAACATTAACTGTGAATAATGATTACTATGCTCGGTTAGCCATTACTAGTAAGGTTCTTCGTTTTATTCTCGGCCTCGATAATCGCGAAAAAAGTTAATCCTATAATGGAGTATAACTAGTGTAACAAATAGTAAGCTGCGAGACAAAAGAAGTCAAATTTGCAGTGTTAACTAACGGACCGTGCTAGTTATACTCCTCATTTTTATCAGAAATACAATAATCTATCAAATGGAGGTATCGCCTATGCGGCAAACAACAGTGTTATCGTACAATGTCATGGATATGTTTGAGCTCTTCGCGTATTCATATTTTCTGCGAGCAAACAACGTTCATCAGGTTGACAGATTTCTTGTCAGCTTTGATACTGAAGAAGCTCGTGGATATTTCTTTAGGGTTCGCATTAATGGCGACTCTATTGATTTTGAAATTTACGATCCGACAAAAACTGAAGAAGAGCTCATGAACGAAATGAAGATGAATAGAGTTGAAGCTAAGATGACTAGCCGAGACTCTAAATTTATGGAACTTATGCGAAAGAGGAGATTTTTGTATGGAAAACTATAAAGAGGTATATTACGACCAGTATTGCTCTCGATGCAAACACGAAAAGCTGGACGAAGATGATGACCCTTGTTACTGCTGTCTGTCTAATCCTGTGAATGTAGACAGTCATAAACCTACACATTTTAAGGAGAAAGACAATGGCCGATAGATTGAATGGAATGGTACCGTGCTCTAGATGCAATAAAGTATTTTATCCTGATACTGGCGGAGTTCGCATCCGAGCCAAAGAAGTAAGTAAAGACGCTAAATACTATATTTTCTGCCATCAATGCTTAAAAGAATTCAACAAATTTGCTAAAAAGGAGATTTAATTATGTCTTACTGCGTGCATTGCGAAAAAGAAAAGTCAAACACTCTCGAATTCACATCTAACGGTCTTGGGCGATACAATATTTGTACGGACTGTCTTAATGGCAGTGCTCATGACTATTTTCGACACATGCTGGCAAAAGGTCGCATTAAAGAGACTGATCCTAATGAACCGTACTGGAAAAAGTGCGAAAAAGAACTGGAGGCATTTGCATGATCTCTTTAACTTTACTTGAGCATATTGCCGTTCTTCTGCAGCATATTCTGTTTGGAATGATTCTGTATGCTATTGGATATTTGATTCTCGGAACTATCATCGGCATCAGAGATATTCAGAAGCAGAAGAGAGATGACATTATTCTCTACAATGATGATCGTCGATGCGAAGATTTTCTCGCAGAAGCATATTTGGAATTTAATACGAAGGAGTATTGAGTTATGAAAAAAGTAATTTGGGCACTTGTTATTTTAGTTCTAGTTTTTTGTCTTCTCACTTCATGCGGTTCAAAAGAAACTCCCGAAGAAGCAAACGGCTCAGAAGAGCTTGAAGAGATGGCTTATTTCTTTGATGAGCATCTCTTTAGCTACATGGATCGTCAAGCGAGTGGTGTTAATAGTTCAACTGGATATTTGGTCATGATCGATACGACGACGTCTTCTATTGGCGGTTATGTTCGTAATCCTTATGGCGGTTGGACGCGCGACTGGGCTGAGACTGCGCCTGTTGGAAAAGATATTCAACCTGGCGTTTATCGAGTTGACTATAAACTTGACAGCTTTACGATTGGCGATTACACATATCTTAACTCTACATGGTTTGGCAAAGTTCAGCCTCCTGAACAGCCTGCTTCAGAATGGAATGCTACTGGGCTTGTCTTTTGTTATGCACCGTCTCTTCCTAAGCCTGCTAACCGATATAGGCTCGGAGTATATTTAACCGATGAGACTGCACAATGGGTGTTCACGAATTGCCAAATCTCTACTACAGTAGTCGTGTTCGAAAGTGAGTATATTGCAGATTAAGGAGCTGATATAATGGTTTGCCTTTTCCTCACAGGATTAGTTTTTTATTTCCTTGTGCTCGTTCTGGGAGTACTTGGAACTATTGGATTTTATCTTCTTATCGGAGTCATGCTTTTTAAAGCTATTGACTACATTTTCGATAAATTGTGTGGGAGATAGTGCCCATACTGTTTATATTAGTCGCTATTAACCCTTAAATTAATTGCAGAAAGGTAGGTGTCTATTCCTCCAAAGGTATATTACACGCAGAATGATAATAACATTTATAACAAATAGCGACTAGCCAAAATGCATATTTCCTCAAAAACTTATTAGAGAAAGGAAGTGAAAAACCTCTTCTCTCGTCATTTCTTTTAATGTTCTCTCTTGGGGCGTTCTAACTCTCTCTGGAGCGCCCCTATTAAAATTACGAAAAGGAGATTCTGGGTTATGCCTATTTATGCTTATATTATCGTTATTGTGCTCGCTGCAGCACTTATTGGTTATTGTGTTTATAGTTTTGTTCAGGCTACGAAGCGCAAGAAACAGTATGAAGAAGAAATCAAAGCTGCATATTCTCCGGAAGAAGCTGAGAACCGCAGACTTGAACGCTATAAATCCCATATTGCCTATTGGCTCAATATTCTTGAAATGCACACTGTAGATACGAACATCACAAAATTGCTTAAAGTTAAAGAAGCTCTTATTGAAGAATACGAGGAACTTAATAGCAAGTTTGCAGAGGTTAATCTTATTGAAAAAGAGCAGACTTCAGATCCTGTTTTTGCATACCGTCCTCGATACTTTGGCAGAACTAGAGTATATTTTAATGGACTAACCTACCGAAGAGTTATGCCTTTTATTGGAGAAGACGGATTCTATTACGCCATTGTATTTAAAAGCACTGCAGACACGCTTGGATACGAGTTTACAAAAGAAAATCTCGATCATTTTCTTGATGACACTTTCGAAGTAAGCCTTATTAGTTATGCGGTAGACAAATTTACTAACCGTAAAGTAGAGCCTGTCGAATACACACCGTATTATATTCCGAAAATGGCTCTTAATGAAAGCTATATAATTAAACCATGGTATAAGGAGACCGAATTCTATGACACTTGAACTTATTATTCTAATTCTCAATAGTTTAGGGTGCATTATTTTCTTTGCGACGCTTCTTAAGTATAAACTTGAGGACCTTGGAAAGTTTTATCTAGGATGCGCATTCATTTGCTGGTTTAATGAAGCACTCTGCATTTCAAATCTGATAAATTCCCTGGGGTGAAAAATTGTGAAAATGTTTGAAGGATATCCTGTTCCGATTGAGTCAAAGAAAGTCGTTGAAGGATTTGTTGCTCTTAGTGACGAAGCAGGATATCCTGAAACGGAATATTGTCTTGAGGAACTTGCTGAAGTCACTCAAGCAATTCAAAAACTTAAACGTGCTCGTGTTACTGGAAATAAAGTAAGTCAGGAGCGAGCAAGAAAGCATCTTATTACTGAAATTGGGCACTTATATTTGACGCTGAATCATCTTCGTGCTCAAGAAGAACTTCCTTTACAAGAAATACAACAGTCTATGGATGAAAAAATTAGAAAGTGGGGTTTTGAAAATGGGTGAACCTTGTTACAATTGTAAATGCCCGGCATATAGTACTAAAGACCGTATCGAAGGAAAATGCACTTTTTCTCCAGATTGCGGTGATTTTGTAAGCTTTGACCGCGCAACTGCCAATAATATTCGCGTGCAAGAAGGATTATCAACCGTATTTAATAGAGCTATTAATCTTCCGTGTTATAATGATATTTGCTATGTTTTAAGTAAAACGAGAAAGATGTCGGGTTGTGTTTTTAGTGACACTTGCCCTAACTTCATGGCAGTAGGTTTCGGTTCAGCTAAAAAGAAGACAAATTTTGATCATATTCGGGAGGACATAACTGTACAAGATTTTGTTGATATGTTTGCAAAACATGGTTGCCCGCCTGGCTCTCCTGGCTATTGCCACGAGCATAAAACATGCCAAGGCTGCTGGAAAGATTGGCTTGAAGCTGAATATGAAAATTAAAAAGGAGAGAAAATCATGAAAAAAGACGACAACACCACTAATTATTCTGCCCGACTTGTATGCGAGAAGTGCGGGTATGTGTTCGGACTGAAGGAAGTTGCTTATATTGAGCATGGATTCAGTGCGCCTTGGGACAGCCCTAGAATCGAAACGAAATGCTATAATGAAATTTACCCGAAATTCTGCCCTAAGTGTAAGCGAGAGGCTCAGCATATTTCCTATGGTACTAAGCTCGGCGTATATTGTTCGCCCAATAAGGAAGAGGCGGAGATTCTTACTAAAAAACGTAAGGAAGAGGATCTTAGGAAGGGCATTGAAGCACTCTGGAAAGCTAACGGTATTAAAGTACAATATTCCGTAACGCCTGCAGCCATAACTGATGTTCTCGCATATTGCAATGAGGATGTTAACGTAACCAAATGCTGCGAAGTTGAAAAAAGTGTTGCTTGTGTAACCACGCCTGTGTGCTATGATTGCGAGGCTGTTAAAAGTACTTGCCCTTATGATAGGTGCCCTGAGAAAAATGCTGTATCTCCTAAGTACTTTGAGAAGCATGGTCTTTATCCTTGCGCTGTATTTATGACTCTCAAGAATGCTAATGACTTTGCAGAGTATATGTTGAGGAGAATTGATCTTTGCAGCCATGCCGATGATAAAATTTCTCTAGCTTATGTCTCAACCGCAGTTGCTTTTTATAATGGGTATACACGTCTTCATAAATCCGCAGAAAGCTATAGTATTGCGATGCCCACAGTAAATGACGGCAGATGCGGATGGTCTAAAGAGGAACTTCAGACGTATGGAATTGCTATTGATTTCGAGGAAAATCCGATTGCTGGCCGTACTTATTGCGTATATTTACCTGTGCCTAAGTATTTTGGCAGTAAAAAGGAGGACAAATAATGCCAGATAATGTAAACCATCCTTCTCATTACCAGTCCGATGAAGGCATCGAAGTTATTGATGTTATTGCCGCCTTTACTAAGAAGCTTTCTGGTGTAGACGCATTCGATATTGGATGTGCTATTAAGTATATTCTTAGATTTACTGAGAAAAACGGTATCGAAGACCTTAAGAAAGCTATATGGTATATTAATGACTACGTCGAGAGAAATAAAGGAACTGACCTTGACGTAGATGCTATATCAGAAGGTATTATGAAGGAACTCGAAAGAAAAACTAGAAAACCTGTTAGTCTTGCGTATGAAAATTAAGGAGGGCTCAAAATGAGTGACATGCATAAATCCCCGGTGTTTGTCTTGGTTGGTCCGACTTGCTCTGGAAAGACAACGCTTAAAAACATGATGTCCAGAGCAGGGTTTGAGACCATTAAGACTTGGACTACCAGAAAACGGCGTCCTGAAGAAACGGATAAGGATTACGAATTCGTCTCGAAGTATGTCATGGACACGTGTTACCGTGCTGGCTTATTTGCTGAGATGAACGAGTATGACCGCCATCTGTATGCGTCTCTTAAGAAGGATTATATTTCTGGAACAGCACCTAAGGTTGTTGTCCTTGACAGTAAAGGTGCTCGAAGAATCCTTTCTCGGCTTGAGCATATTCCGTTTGTATTTGTGTATTTGAATCCGCATCCTGACGTTCTTCTTAATCGTGCAGTAAGAAGAGATATGGACAAAAACGAGTTCAAGTCTCGTATCGATGGAGATGCTCCGGATCTTCTCGATTTTTACGAGGATTTCTTTGTGGATGTGGACTCGCAGAAAGAAGATGTTCCGAATTACACTTCTACTTTCTACGCCAAAAAGCCGTCACTTAAAACTAAAAATCTCGTCGGCATTGTTGAATCTACTTGGCATATGCTCGACCAGGACTTTGCAAATTGGCTGTGGCGTTTCGCTATGGTCTTGAGTTTTGAAAATTGAAAGGAGTATATTTATGAAAGAAGCCGAAAAGCTTGCGCATTGCGTAAATTATGTTTACGATCCGGAAGACAACTCTACGAAATTCAAAGTTCTTACCGCCAAGGATGAGAGTTCTTTTCCTGAGTACGGCAAGGTTTTTCATCATAGCGGCAAGCGTTATTGCGTATATTTTAGAGGCCACCATGATACGCTTGAAAAAAGACAGGCTGCATTTAACCTCTTGAGACAGTTCTACCTCAATAAACTTGCCGATGCTGCCGAGGAAGTTTCCAAATTTGCAACCATTTTGACATATTTTGAGTAAAATTTGATAGCAAGGAGTAATCATTATGAACTTTGTTGCTGGGACTAAATTGTATCACTATGTCCTTGATCTTGAGGATAAAACTTTTACTTGCTATCCCTGTGAAATTGCGTACATTAAGTATGTTGACTCCGGAACTATGAGCTGGAACGTAGCTTATATTCGTAAACACTTTAATGGACATGACATTCTCCTCAAGCTTAACGTTGATAGCATTGGTCTTGAAAGAATTCGTGCTGGTAAGTATCTTTGGTTTGTTGAGAAGGATGATGAAAAGGCCAAAAACATGTTTCGTGCGCACTATGAAAATAAGGTGTCTAAATCCATGAAAAAATTCATGAGCGATGCTGAAAACTTTAGTAAAGTCTATGACATTTTTGGACTTGATTTTCCAACTATCGACATTCCAGCTAGCCCGTTTGGAAATGCTTGAAGTTCGCGAGAAAAACTTACCCTTTAATGAGGAGGATGACAATAAGCCTTCTCAAAATTTTTAGGAGGTTATTTTTATGGCGAAAAACTACACTTGGGAAAAAGTCAAGTTCAAAGTGAAGGAGGGCTATTATAAAGTTTGCGATGGAGCAAAGAAGGCTACGACCGTCATGAAGGAGAATCCTGAGGTTCGAAATGCCGTTATTTGGCTTGGGACTACTCTTGGCTATGGAATTGTCCGTAGTCAGGTGAAGTCTTATAAGCGCAAGAAGGAGCTCGAGCTGATGGAAGATCATATTTACGATCGGCGTGCTGGGTGCTATTACCATTTCCGCAAGCCTTTGACGGCCAAGCAGAAACTTGAGTATACTACTCGGTTTAGTAACGGTGAAAATGGCGCCGAAATTTTGAGAGACATGGGTGTCAAATTCTGGTAAATTAAAGGGGCTGGCAATAAAATGCTGGCCTCTATATTTTTTGCACAAGGAGGAAACTATGGCAGTCGATAAAAATAGTATCTCAGGCGATCTTGTTTTTCCGCCTAATTCGGATAAATCTAGAGAGCCTGTGGATATTAAGCCTGCGCCTGAATCGGATATGAAGAAGGTTGTGGCGGGCAATGTTACGATTAAGAAAAAATCCCCTGGTAGGAAATTCTTGAGAGCATTTCTGCAGGAAGACAGGAAGTCGATTGGCGAATATTTGCTTTACGATTTCGCAGTTCCTGCCATGCAGTCGATGATCTCGGATATCGGCCGGAGTATTGGCGATGCGTTCTCGAATGCTGTTGATATTGCGTTATTTGGCGATGTCCGAGCAAAGCCTAAGTCTGGTGGCACGTATTATGGCGGATCGATTTACAATTATAACGCTCAATACAATTATGGCCGTAAAACTAACGCCCTCAGGAATGCCCCTCAGACGCGTCAGAATGCCCCACAATCGCGCGAAAGGTTCGACATAGGGGAGGTAATCCTTGAGACGAAAGCTGACGCAGACGGCATTGTAGAGGCTCTGAGAGAGCGTATTGAGGCGTATGGGCAGGCGAGCGTGCTTGATCTGCAAATGTGCCTTGGAATTACTGGCGAATGGACTGACGCATCCTGGGGTTGGGAGAACCTTGACAACGTACGAGTCGTAAGATATCGTGGTGCTTGGCGAGTCGACTTCCCGCCGCTGGATCATCTTGACTAAGGAGGAAAAGTAATGGCAGATCTTAAACGGTGCGATCGATGCAAAGCTATTTTCGAGCCCGAAAAACCAGAAGAAATTCCTGTTTATAGCGAAGGATTTGGCGAAAAAGAGCCTATTAGAAAAAAGAGAGTTTATCCTACGCTTATTTCAAGAGCTAAATATAATGATACTTATGGTCAAGCATACGATCTTTGCCCGTCATGCTCCATGGCTCTTAACAAATTTCTTCACAATATTGATGAGGATGGTAGTGAATCATGACCAACAAAGACAGACTTCTTGCTACATTTCGTAAGACTGCGCCTATGCTGGCAAATGATATTAAGATGTATAGACTCGTAGATAGTCATACGCTTTATATCGAGTTATATTCTGGGCATAGTGTGCGGTTCACATATTTTAGCAAGGACAATTGGGAACTTAGGTACTCGAAGCCTTTTAGAGTAAGAAAGGAGAATAACGATGAACGACAGAAATACAGAAACGACAAGAACCTGCGACAGATGCGGGAAAAAATTCAAGGTAAATAAGGACGAAAACGTTGTGGTTGGGCTTGTTCCTTCGCGTGTCTCGATTAAGGAGTTTGGAAGCAAGCAGCCTCGGTCTTATTTTCTCTGCCCGACTTGCACTGGGTTTGTAATTCACTTCATTGAGTATAAAAACCATTAAGATAGGAGATTCAAAATGAGTATTAGTACGTTATTTGCGTCTACTAAGGCTTTTGCTATCAAGAAAGGTAGCCAGGCTAAGCTTTGGGGGATTAGAAATGGCCCGACTATTGGACTTGTAGTGGGTCTTGCGTCTCTTGGATATACTGTATATTCTGCATGCAAGGCTACGATGCGTCTTGAGGAGACTATGGCGCTTCATTGTAATGAGATCCAGAAGGTTAAGGACACTTATAATGACCGTGAAGAGGTTATTGCGATGGGTCTGACTGAGAAGGATCGCCGTCATGATATTTTTGTGGTCTATACTCGCACTGTGATTGACCTTGCAAAGCTCTATGGACCGTCGATTATCGCGGGTGGGATCGGTATTACGTCGATTATTTGTGCCCACAACGCTCAGAGTCGCCGAATTCAGTCTCTTGCAGCTGCATATTCTGCTCTTCAGGGCGTGTTTGACCGTTATCGCCGTGTTGTAAGAGCTCGTTATGGCGAAGAAGCGGATTTTTATGGGATGAATGGCATGATCGCGGATACCGATAAGACCGTTGAAATCAAAAATAAGGACGGCGAAACCGAAGAAAGACAGGTTTACACGCTTGACACGTCCACTGCAGATACTGGATATTCGTGCCTGTTTGGCCCAACTAGCGGCGAATTTGAGCGCCATGACCCGGATTATAATATTGCGTATATTCGAGCACGCCAGGCAGAGGCTAATAATATGCTTGACATGCGTGGGCACCTCTTCTTGAACGAGGTTTACGATCTTATTTACGGAGATGGTGAACGTAGAACACTTGCTGGGCAGTATGTTGGGTGGACTAAGGACGGAGATGGCGATGGCTATGTCGATTTCAGAATTAAAGTCCTTCATTCCGAGCCTTTTGACGATGGAAAGCCGTTTGAAGCACCGCCTATTTTGATCGATCCGAACGTTGATGGCGTTATTATGGACTGCTTAGTGCCCAAAAACAAGCGCGAATGGTCTTATATTGGTGTTGATGAGGCCATTGATAAGTGGAAAAATAATGCAGAAACCGAATAAAATGACTAAATTTATCTTTAGGAGGGCTAAAAATCATGTTTAATTGGAAAATTCTTGCTGCATTTTCTGGTGGAACTGCGTTTGGTGGGCTTATTTCCTATCTTATTCTCAAGAAAAAGGCGGAAAAAGAGCTTCTTGAGGCGATTGAAGCGGAGAAAGCGGCACTTCAAAAGGCTTACGAGGACCGTGGAGCGGCTATTTTGAAGGCTCAGGAGCTTAAAAAGGAGGATACTGAGCGTTCTGTTGGTAATGAAACTCGTGAAGAAGCCATTGAAGAGCGGAAAAAGGTCAACGCAATGGTCGAAGATCTCGGTTATAAGCCGAAAATTGACTATACAAAGTACTCAAACAAGGTAAAAAAGGAGTTTGCGGAGGCAGAAAGCCCGTCAGAAGAGGATAGAAAAGACATTCCTTACATGATTTTCGAGGATAATTACACCGATGAACTCGATTATGAGAAGGAAGAGCTTGTATATTTTGCCGGAAATGGGGTCCTTTGTGACATTGATGAGACTCGTTTTAACCTTGACGAGACGATCGGTATTGAGGCTGTAAACTTATTCGATATGATTCCTGAGGAGACTATTTATAT
>JAEEGL014634083.1_pt1 | contig 48809 bp, 41 predicted proteins | sample 9134231 | NCBI WGS metagenome assembly JAEEGL01 (sample SAMN16246548, study PRJNA631951) | gut metagenome | biome: gut microbiome; feature: rumen; material: fiber-attached | host: Bos | place: Iran: Karaj | collected 2018-10 | reverse complement strand
TTGTTCGATGTATCTCTTCAGAATTGCTGATCTTGTAATGCTGTGGAAATCAAATTTAGCCTAAATTGTCTTAATCTAAAGCATTTAACAACATTCTTGTCGATTTACTATAGTACGGCAAATTGGGAAATCTTTATTTAAGTTATGTTTCGGATAACTGGAATTAAGAGCGAGAGCGGAATTGTTGCTTTCAATTTTTTTTGTTTCAATAGCGTCATCACCGCGGAGCATAGCATCAGGCGGATTGCTTTTGTTTCCCAAGTAAGAGAAAACCTCGCTCAACCGTTCAAGTCTTTCAGTTTCGATCATATCAAAAGTATCAGCGAACAAATCTTTTATATACTCCTCAAGTGCATCCCCAGAATTATTGGCTCTGTTGTTGCCGGAATAAAACGACACAACATCTACAATAGGATTATTCACAAGATTGTATATAGCGTTAATTATGTTCATAATTATTTGCTCCTATGTTCATAATTATTTGCTCCTATGTTTGTTATTAAAATACTAAAATTTTTCTGTCGTTCTTCTATGTGTCCTTAAATGTTTTTTAAAAAAACAGGATTGCTATTTTAATAAAATAGCAATCCTCATTGATGGCTGCGGAACTAGGATTCGAACCCAGACAAACAGAGTCAGAGTCTGTCGTGCTACCCTTACACAATTCCGCAATATTTATTATTGTCACCGCCTGTACTCTCCAAGCGACTCTAATATTATATTCGTTTTTCCGGATTTGTCAATAGGTTTTCCATAATTTTTTTATTTTTTTAATATTTGTGAATAATGCTCTTAATTCAATAAAAAAATCATTAAAATATCACCATGATATACGGGAATATATATAATTTTAACAATATAACTGTTGAATCCGCACATTTGCGGCTTTATAATAAGATAAAATAAAAAATATCGGAGGATTATTTTTATGTTTGACATATTTGACAGAGGCGTTGAGGAAAGCAAGCGCGAGGTATATTCCTCACTGGAGGAGCTGGAGGTAAGGCTCGGCGAGCTTCAGCGCGAGATGAAAGCGGCAGGAATCCCGACGGTAGTAGTATTCGAGGGCTGGAGCGCTTCGGGTAAGGGCACTATGATAGGCAGGCTTATCCGTTCGCTCGATCCGAGAGGCTTCAAGGTGTATTCCATGACAAAGCCCACCGACGAGGAAAGACGCTTCCCTCAGATGCGCCGTTACTGGCTGAATCTCCCCTCAAACGGCAATATTTCCGTATTCGACCGCAGCTGGTACCGCTGCATCGACTTCAAGGAGGGCAAGAAACTCAAGGAAGAGGACGAGGAAAATATCTACAAGATACTCGACTTTGAATCACAGCTCACAGACGAGGGCTATCTTCTCATCAAATTCTTCCTGCATATTTCCAGCGAGGAACAGAAGAAGCGCTTCAACAAGCTCAAATCCGTCAAATCGACTGAGTGGCGCGTCAAGAAGTCCGACCTGAAGCAGAACGGCAATTATGTCAAGGTCTACCGCATGCTCTGCGAGCTTTTCGACCGCACCAACACAGCCGCCGCTCCGTGGCACGTTGTAAACACGTCCGACAGGGACACCGCTTCCATCACAATGTATTCCATAATGATATCCGCAATGGAACGCGCTCTCGAACAGAAGAGCAGGGGACTGCGTGTCAATCCTGAGCGTATCGGCGTAAAATGCCCCGTTCACCCGCAGGTCTCGGTTAGCCTGAGCGACGTTGACCTCTCGCAGAAGGTCGCGGACGGAGACTACAAGAAGCGTCTCAAAGCCCTGCAGGACAGACTCTTCGTTCTGCAAAACGAGCTTTACCGCCGCAAGATTCCGCTCATCATCGCCTACGAGGGCTGGGACGCGGCAGGCAAGGGCGGAAATATCCGCCGTATAACGCAGGCGCTTGACCCGAGGGGCTATGAAGTGCTGCCCATAGGTTCTCCGACTCCCGACGAGAAGCAGCGCCATTTTCTCTGGCGGTTCTGGACGCGTCTGCCCAAGGACGGTCACACCGCGATATTCGACCGCACATGGTACGGCAGAGTGCTTGTAGAGCGCATAGAGGGCTTCTGCACCGAGGACGAATGGAAGCAGGCGTACGACGAGATTAACCGCTTTGAATACAGCCTGACAAGCTTCGGGGCAATCGTCGTTAAATTCTGGCTGCATATCGACAGCGACGAGCAGCTTGTCCGCTTCACCGCACGTCAGAATACCCCCTCGAAGCAGTGGAAGATAACCGACGAGGACTGGCGCAACCGCGCCAAGTGGGGAGATTACGAGGTCGCCGTCAACGAAATGATAGAAAAGACCAATACCCCCAACGCGCCGTGGGTCATCGTTGAATCCAACGACAAGAAGTATGCCCGTCTGCGGACACTTGAGGAAGTGATAGCGCTCATAGAAAAGCGTCTCGCGGTCAAGGACTGATTCTTTTTTGAAGAAATGTAACAATTAAACACTTGTAAATCACCGTCTTGTTTGATATACTGAATTAATCGGAATGATTTTTATTTATTCATCAGACAGGGCGGTGATTTTTTGGCGCGTCTGGCAAACCGAAAAAAGTATCAGAAAAAAAGAGAGACATTCATGCAGTTCTACAACAGGACATGCGACCGCGTTTTCGCCTACATCTTTGAACGCTGCCTGAATCACGGCGATTCCATGACGGTGTGCCGCGAGGTGTTCATCGACATGTACTTTGACATATCCGATCTCCGCAAGGCTCCGAGCGTGGAGTACTGGCAGCGCAAGGAGGTTGACAAGACTCTGCGCTACCTTGTGCGCAAGGACAGGCTCAGTATGATTCACGAAAAGACCCTTTCCGATATTCCCGACAGTCTGACGGCTGACGAAAAGGAGGAGCTTTGGCGGCGTATAAACCGCACTATGGACATCGACCCGTGGAGACTCGTTCCCGTTCCGGGAAAGTCCTCAGTGTTCACCGTGCTTGCGGATCAGGCTGCCTCCGACATGAGCTATATGAGCCTTTTTGACATCGCCAAGGCGGTGGGGATTGTGTTGCTTGTTATCGCCCTTATCGGCGGCGGAGCGTTCGGCGCGTATTACCTCCTTTCACGCGGCTCTTCCGGCGGCGTTGAGGCTATGGAAGAGATATTCCTCGACGAGCGCAGCTACAACGCCTACAATGAGGAATCGAGAGTTCAGGTCACCGACGAGGAGATCAACAGGCTTATCAAGGACGCTTTCGACGGTCTGGAGGACGAGGGCGGTCTGACGACCCATTCCGCTACCGCCCATAATTCGTCAAAGGAACCGGTCTATACCGAGGACGACGCGATAAACGACAGACTCAAGGTGATTCTTGAGGATATAATCAACGACGATATGAGCGACTCCGAACGTCTGTGGGCTATATATTATTATGTCGGGACGAACATTCGCTATGAAAACGTTCCGGACAGGAGCGAGGAGCAGCTTACCCTGCTGAGATATTTCTTTAAGAACGGCACGGGCGACAGCCGTCATTATTCAATGCTCTTCAAATCGCTCTGCAACGCCGCCGGTTACGACTGCGAGATGATAAAGGGGCGCTTCGTTCTCAACGGCGACACCGAATTCCGCCGCGACATTCTCCACTACTGGAACAGAATGCGTCTCAACGGCATGTATTACTATTACGACTGCGAAGCCGACGCCGACGAATTCGGCACTCAGGTGCGCGAATACTACTTCATGGCGACCGACGGCAATATAAAATGGTCCGTCTGGAACCGCGACCACCAGTAAGAGAGAACAGATAATAAACTATAAATGAGCATTGACATCAATCTGAACAAAGGGACTGAAAAACCTATGACCAACAACACAAACATTCCCGCGGAAAAAACGCAGGAGGAAGCCATGCAGCTTGTGCATGAGCTGCAGCAGGTCACTCTCGCCATGCTCAAGGATATCGACAGGGTGTGTGCCGGGTACAACATTCCGTATTATCTCGGAGAGGGAACCTTGCTCGGCGCGGTGCGTCACAAGGGCTTCATTCCGTGGGACGACGACGTAGATCTGCTCATGATGCGGGACGACTATGAGCGCTTTCTTAAAATCGCGCCGGAGGCTATGGGGGAAAAGTACGAGATACAGCACTATACCACCATGAAAAACTGCTGGACTCCGCTGCTCAAGGTGCGTCTGATAACCGACAGCCCGAAATTCCGTCAGTCGCACATAGCCCATGTAACCCCGAACAACGGTCCGATGATAGATATTTTCCCGCTTGACAACGTGCCCGCGCTTTCCTCGCCGGCACAGACGTGGCAGGGAACCAAAATGCGTATACTGCGCGGCACGCTCTCCCAGAAGATGGGAACCGCCGAAGCAAATTCCTTCGCGGCGAAGGCGCTTCGCTTAGTTTCGCATTTCGTCACGCGGGATTTCCTGTTCCGCTGTATTAACAGGAATTACGTCAGATACAACAGCCCCGACAACAAATACATCGTATGTCTTGCGAGCTATTATAAGGTGCAAAAGGAAACCTTTCCTAAGGAGGCATTCGGCGAGCCGGTTCGCGTACCGTTCGAGGACGGAATGTTCCCCATACCTCAGGACGCCGATCTTATCCTCACCACCGTCTACGGCGACTACATGACCCCTCCGCCACCCGAAAAGCGCGTCATAAAGCACCATTTCTGACGCGTTTCACGCTTGGCATCAATGATTAAAGGAGTGACTATCCTTTGGGAATAAAAAAAACCGTAAAAAATCTGCCGACAATGATTCTGGCTGGCAGGTACGCAAAATATTATAAAAGAAACAGGGTTAACGAAGGTCTGATATTCTATTCCTCACACCAGGGCGCGGGTATGCTCTGCGGTCCCTACGCGATATTCCGCAGACTGATGGAAACCCGCGAATTCGATAAATACACGCATGTCTGGCAGATCGACGACCCCGCCGAGCGCAAGCAGCTCAAAAAGGAGCTTGCCGACTGGACAAACGTAATATTCGTCGAAAAGAACAGCGCCGGATATTTCAATGCTCTCACAAGCGCCAAATACATAATCATCAACAGCACTCTCCCATTTTATTTCACCAAGAAGCCGGAGCAGGTCTATGTAAATACGTGGCACGGAATCCCGCTGAAAACGCTGGGCTACGACGTGCCGGACGGGAAATTCACCACCCGCAATATGACGCGGAATTTCCTGCTTACGGATTATCTTATATCTCCCTGCCGGTTCATGACAAAAATTTATCTTGAGGGCTTCAAGCTCGGAGGAATCTATTCGGGAAAGCTGCTTGAAAACGGCTATCCCCGCAACGATATGCTTTTCACCACCAAGCGTGACGACATTATAGAAAAGCTTATCAACCGCGGCATTTACATCGACGAAAAAAAACAGATAATTCTCTACGCTCCTACATGGAAAGGCTCCTCGTTCGTCCGCGCCGACAAGGACATCGCCCGTTACGACGAATTCTGCGGTTATCTTTACGAACATATCGACACGGAGAAATACCAGATTCTCATTAAGCCTCACCCGATGGTCTACAAGCTTCTTTCCGACGCGGAAAAAAAGAGCGGCAGGTATGTTCCCCAGTCAATCGACACCGACGAGCTTATGTCGGTTACCGACGTGCTTGTGTCGGATTATTCGAGCATATTCTTTGACTTCCTGCTTACCGACCGTCCCATAATTTTCTACATTCCCGACCTCGAAAGCTACAGGGAATACCGCGGGGTTTATTTCGGACTTCACCAGCTTCCGGGACCGTATTCCGGCGACATGGGCGACGTAGCCGGATGGATAAACAGCGCCTCGGAGCTGCGTGCCGAATACGGCAGCGCATACGACAAGATGAAGACATGGGCGTGCGAATTCGACGACGGCAAGGTTACCGGAAGGGTTACAGACGTTATCCTGCACGGCGATGAATCGGCATGCCGCTCAGTGCAATCCGACAATTCCCGAAAGAAAAGAATTCTCGTGGCTGGCGGGAGCTTCGCCAAGGGAGAACACACGGATAAAATCCTGAAATGGCTCGACGGCATAGATTATGAAACCAATGACGTTACGCTGCTGATAGACGACGGCGGCAAATGCACCGACGAGATAATGCGCGTCAATGACTGCGTGCGGGTCCTCTGCCGCAACGGGCTTATTCCGCGGAGCTTACCCGCTGCGCTTCTCGCCGGAATGACTGATCCCGAAAAGGCAAGCACGTCGAAGCTTCTGAGATTATTCGACTCGGACGATATAAAGAACAATTACAGGCGTATTCTTGGCGAAAGCAGATTTGACGTCGTGGCGAATTTTGCGGGCGAATGCTTCGAGCAGGCACTCACGGCTTACCACGGCGGACAGAGCGAGGTTATTTCCGAAAAGAGCTTCAACGGCTGGACCGCCGCCTTCGAGACCGCCCACGGCGAGTGGAAATGCAGCAAAATCGTGCTGTGACTAATTAAAAAAGGAAGAGATATATGGAAAGTTCAATCAGAGTTTCTGTCATTGTGCCGGTATACAATTCGGCGGAATTTATGACAAAATGCCTTGATTCCCTCGCCGCTCAGACTATCGGCTCTATGGAGGTAATTATGGTAAACGACGGCTCGACAGACAATTCCATGGAAATTATCAGAGCTTACGAGAAAAAATATCCTGAAAAATTCCGGGGATTTGACAAGCCGAACGCCGGAGTAGCCGACACGAGAAACTTCGGCGTAAGACACGCGAGAGGCGAATTCATAGGCTTTGTGGACAGCGACGACTGCGTGGAGCCGGAATTTTTTGAAAAGCTGTGCAACGGCGCGTTGAAATTCGGCGCGGATGTCTGCGCCGGAAACGTCATTGAAATGATAGGCAGCGAGGACAACGTGCATATTCAGGACAGAATCAAGCAGGAATGCTGCATTTCCCTCAGCGAGAACCCTGAAAAGATAAAGCTATGCCGTCCGTATCTCTGTAACAAGGTCATTCGCCGCAGTCTGTTCACCGAGGACAATATGTTCCCATACGGAATGTGCTATGAGGACGTGGCGATCATCTACGGTATTCTCTTCACCGCCGACAGGATAGCTCTCGTGCCGGACGCTCATTACACATACCTCAGGCTGCGTGGCGATTCGATAAGCAATTCCGCCGACGAAAAGGCGTTCGACGTTTTCAAGGCTTGCGACATCATAGAAGAAAGGGCGCACCGGCTGAACGATTATTCCAGAATAGGCGAGGTCATACAATGGGTGATCCTTGTGCATATTTTTATCCGCGTCAAGCGGGCATACGACGACAAAAACAAGCTTTTCAAGCTGCGATTTATCGACCGTGCGTATGAATATCTCGATTCCGGATTTCCGGGCTGGAAGCGCAACAAGTATTATTTCGCCAACAAAAAGAACCTCATATTCCACAGCAAAACGCTTGTGAAGCTGGCGTTCGTTTACTGCAATTTCCTGCCGGTGAAAATGTAAAAATTATATTGATATTTCAAAGGGTTTGATGTATAATAAATCCATTAAACCAATTTCTAAAGGACAAAGGTGATAAAAAATGCTGGATATTAAATTTCTCAGAGAAAATCCCGACGTTGTAAAGGAAAACATAAAAAAGAAATTCCAGGACAGCAAGCTGCCTCTCGTTGACGAGGTAATCGCTCTCGACAAGGAGCTTCGCACGATAATGCAGGAAGCCGACGGTCTCCGCGCCAACCGCAACAAGGTATCCAAGGGCATAGGCGCGCTTATGGCAAAGGGAAAGAAGGAGGAAGCCGAAGCCGAAAAGGTTAAGGTCACACAATTCTCCGAGCGCCTTGCGGAATGTGAAAGGCTGGAAGCCGAGCTTAAAGACAAGGTACGCACAATAATGCTCACCATTCCCAACATAATAGATCCGTCTGTTCCGATAGGCGAGGACGACAGCAAGAACGTCGAGGTGGAGCGCTTCGGTGAACCAGTAGTGCCGGATTTTGAAATCCCCTACCACACCGATATCATGAAGACATTCGACGGCATAGACCTTGACGCGGCAGGCTCCGTCGCGGGCAACGGATTCTATTATCTCATGGGCGACATTGCGAGACTGCATTCGTCGATTCTCTCATATGCGAGGGACTTCATGATCGACCGCGGCTTTACATATGTGATTCCGCCCTATATGATCCGCAGGAACGTCGTTGACGGAGTGATGAGCTTTGCCGAGATGGACGCTATGATGTACAAGATAGAGGGCGAGGATCTCTATCTCATAGGCACGAGCGAGCATTCCATGATAGGCAAATTCATCAATACCATAACCAAGGAGAGCGAGCTTCCCAAGCTGCTCACCAGCTATTCGCCCTGCTTCCGCAAGGAAAAGGGCGCCCACGGCATAGAGGAACGCGGCGTCTACAGAATTCATCAGTTTGAGAAGCAGGAGATGATCGTTGTCTGCAAGCCTGAGGACAGCCCGAAATACTACGACGTTCTCTGGAAGAATACGGTGGACTTCTTCCGCTCGCTGGATATTCCGGTCCGCACGCTCGAATGCTGTTCCGGAGACCTTGCCGACCTGAAGGTAAAGTCGGTGGACGTTGAAGCGTGGTCGCCGCGCCAGAAGAAGTATTTCGAGGTAGGCTCCTGCTCGAATTTAGGCGACGCGCAGGCGCGCCGTTTAGGGATCCGCGTGGTCGGCGAGGACGGCAGGAAGTACCTTGCCCACACACTCAACAATACGGTTGTAGCCCCGCCGAGAATGCTGATCGCGTTCCTTGAAAACAACCTTCAGGCGGACGGAACTGTTAAAATCCCCGAAAAGCTTCGTATGTACATGGGCGGCAAGGAGATGCTTGTCCCTAAGAAAAAATAAAGTAAAATGAAATAAAAACGCAACGCTTGCGGCAGACTTAGCAAAAAGATCCGGTCTGTCGCAGGCGAAATTTTTTATAATATATTGCGCCTGACATTATAAAAAAGAATCCGCATAAATCTTATTGATATGCGACGATGTATAAAAATATTTTTTGACTATGATAAAATAAAGCCTTGCAAAAAACGGCTTTATATAGTATAATATTAAATTATCATATCATTGCATTATAGGAGGTGAGTCCAATGTCCTTTCGCCGGTGGCGTATTGCCAAATCCGACAAAACGCTCTCCCGCAGCGTCGCGCAGCGCTTTGGCATAGACGGTTTCGCCGCGCACCTGCTGACTTCAAGGGGCTTTTGCTCCGACGGACTTATAAACGATATGTTGGGTCTTTGCGACGATACCGCCGAATTCATCGACCCTTATGACATTATCGATATGGATAAGGCTGTAAGCCGTATACGCCGCGCTATAGATAATTTTGAGAGAATTGCGGTGTACGGCGATTACGACGTGGACGGAGTAACCTCCACTGCTTTGCTATATTCCTATCTGGAATCGTCGGGCGCAAATGTGATGTACTACATTCCCGACCGCGAGGGAGAGGGATACGGTCTCAACCGCGGCGCAATCGATATCCTCCATGAAAACAACGTAGACCTTATCATAACCGTCGATAACGGTATATCGGCTGCTGACGAGGTCGCTTACGCGGGTTCGCTCGGAATTGACGTGGTAATTACAGACCACCATCAGGAGGGCGAGGTTCTGCCTGACGCAATCGCTGTTGTAGATCCGCACAGAAAGGAAAGTCAGTGCAAATTTAAAGAATACGCCGGCGTCGGCGTTGCATTTAAGCTCGTATGCGCCATTGAGGGCGACAGCATGACGGTAATGGAAAACTTCGGCGACCTTGTGGCGCTCGGTACGGTGGCGGACGTTGTAAGTCTCACCGGAGAAAACCGCAGACTTGTGCGTTTGGGTCTGCGTTATCTCCATAATTCATGCCGTCAGGGAATATGCGCTTTAATCGACATGGCTGGTCTGACCGGAAGAAAAATCACCTCCACGACCATTGCGTTTGTAATCGCGCCCAGACTGAACGCCGCAGGAAGACTTGGAAGCGCTTCACACGCTGTCAGACTGCTTATCACTGACGACGATGACGAGGCATTGATGCTCGCCGAAGAGCTTACGGAAAAAAACAGGGAACGTCAGTCTATCGAGCAGACGATAGACCTCGAGGTCACGGAAATGCTCGAAAAAGACAGCTCCGCCATTTACGACCGCGTCATTGTGATAGCGGGTGAAAAGTGGAACGGCGGCGTTATAGGCATTTTCGCGTCAAGGATATGCGAGAGGTACGGAAAGCCCTGCTTCATCATATCATATGAAGGTGAGAAGGCAAAGGGTTCCGGACGCAGTATAGAAGGTTTTTCGCTGTATGAAGCCATTTCCGCCTGCTCTGAGCATCTCACGGGATTTGGAGGTCACACCCTTGCGGCGGGAATCAATCTCAGGACGGAAAACATCGACAGCTTCCGCAGGGCAATTAACGAATACGCGGAAAAAAAATATCCGGTAATGCCGTCGCCGGAGATAAACATAGACTGTCAGCTACCGCCATCCGCCATCACAATGCAGCTCTGCGAAGCGTCTCAGCTGCTCGAACCGTTCGGCGCGGATAATCCCGTACCCATGATAGCCGTCATGGGTATGAAAATAACGGACGTATACGGGGCTGGCGGAGGCAAGCATCAACGTCTGACGCTGGAACGCGGCGGCACAATAATCACAGCCATGGAATTCTCAACGCCTGACGAGGATTTTCCTTTTGTTGCCGGAGACGTGGTGGATATAGCCATAACTCTCGATAAGTCCACTTACCGCAACAGAGAATGCCTTACTCTTGTAATCAGGGATATCAGGCTTTCGGAAACACACTTTGACGAAATGAATGACGGCAGACGTCTCTTTGAAAGAATGATGAGGGGCGAGACGCTCACCGAGGAAGAGAAAAATAAATTAAGACCGACACGCGCCGTTCTTGGCGCTGTCTACCGCGCCGTTTACGGCGGTTACGGGGGCGAAGCTGAGGTTCTCGGCTGCCGTATGAAGCGCGTGGGAGTGGAATTTGCCGCTATGCTCACATCTCTTAGAATACTGAGCGAATGCGGACTGATCGACGTAAGCGACGACGGCTCTGTAATCTGCGTCGAAGCCGCAAACAGGGACGTACAAAATAAAAAGACGTCTCCGGAGAACGTTCCCACGGCATTGCGTGTCGGATACAGAAACATCTGATCTCATATTTTAAAATATTGCGTTTATTTTTGAATCAGGAGAAATCTGAAATAAAACCGTTTTGAGGAGGGAAGACCATATGACAAACGGAATTGAAGACGGCGTTAAAAAAGACGCCAACGAGAGGGATTTTACGGACAACGTGGTTGAAACTTACCAGACATACGATCAGCTGGTATCGAGCATAATTAAAAGCGGCAAGGATTACGACATGGCTGCCATTGAAAAGGCGTATCTTTTCGCAAACAAGGCTCACGCGGGTCAGAAGCGCAAATCGGGAGAACCGTACATCGTTCACCCCGTTTCGGTGGCGAATATCCTTGTTTCGCTTGGCATGGACACCGAAAGTGTGGTCGCAGCCCTCCTTCACGATGTTGTGGAAGATACTCCCGTCACATTAGAGGATATCAGAAGCAATTTCGGAGACACCACCGCACAGATAATCGACGGACTTACAAAACTCAGCAAGCTCGGCTTCAATACTGAGGAGGAGCATCAGGCGGAAAACGTGCGCCGTATGCTCATAGCAACCAACAAGGATATCCGCGTGCTTATCATAAAGCTCGCCGACAGACTTAACAATATGCGTACTCTCAGCGCGATGTACCCGCAGAAGCAGAGAAATATCGCAAGGGAGACGCTGGAAATATATGCGCCCCTTGCTCACAGAATGGGAATACGTCAGGTCAAGGAGGAGCTTGAGGATCTCTCGCTCAGATATCTTGACCCCATTGGCTACAAGCAGATATGCGACAGACTGTCCGCGCAGCAATCGGACCGCGAGACATTTCTTGAAAGCATAAAGGAGGAGCTTCGCGGCAAGCTGCTGCCGTATATCCCGAATGTGGAGATGTCGGGACGAGTCAAGTCGGTTAACGGCATATACCACAAAATGATAATGCAGGGAAAGAGCTTTGAGGATATCTACGATATCTACGCTGTGCGCGTTATAGTTGACACCGTGGCGGAATGCTACGCGGCGCTCGGCGTGGTACAGACCACCTATACTCCTCTCCCCAACCGCTTCAAGGATTATATAGCAATGCCAAAATCCAACGGTTATATGTCGCTGCACACCACCGTAATACGCAAGAGTACGGATCCGCACGAAAACGCCGTTCCGTTTGAGGTGCAGATACGCACCAAGGACATGCACCGCACAGCCGAGTACGGCGTCGCGGCTCACTGGAAGTATAAGACGGGCGGAGCCGCCGAGGGCGGTAAGAAGGTATTTGAAAACACGGTCACATGGATCCGCAAGATGATCGAGGATCAGATGGACAGCGAAAGCGCCGACGTTATCACCGTGATTCACGACGACATAATGCCGGAGGAAATATACGTATTCACGCCCAAGGGCGACCTAAAGGTGCTTCCCGCCGGCTCGACGGTGATAGACTTCGCCTATGCCATTCACAGCCAAGTGGGACACCGCATGACAGGCGCAAAGATAGATGGCAGAATAGTACCGCTCAACACCCAGCTCCAGACGGGCAATGTGGTTGAAATACAGACCTCAAAGGAGATAACCAACGGTCCCAGCCGCGACTGGCTCAACATGGCGACTACAAGTCAGGCAAAGACCAAAATACGCTCATGGTTCAAGAACGAGCGCAGAGCCGAAAACATCGAAGAGGGCAAGGCTGAATTCGAGCGCGAGATGAAGCGTGCCGGACTTATCCTGCCGGAGGATAAATTCGATGAATTCATGCAGGAGCAGATACGCAAATCGCATAAGGACAGTGTGGACGACTTTTACGCCTCGATAGGCTACGGCGGCATAATAATGACCAAGCTCATGCCGCGTCTGCGTGAGGATTACGCGAGAATCGTCATCAAACCTATGGGGCTTCAGGGTATCGAGGGCAATTTTGACAACTCGGAGCACAGAAGTCACAAGGGCGACCCCGGAGTACGTGTCGAGGGTCTGGACAACTGTCAGATCAGAATGTCGCGCTGCTGCAATCCGCTTCCGGGCGATGAAATAATCGGCTTTATCACAAGGGGCTTCGGCGTGTCGGTGCATAAAAGAAGCTGCCCGAACGTGCCGGAAAACATCGGGGACTGCGAAGAACCGGAACGCTGGATAAAGGTTTACTGGAGCGAAAATACTAATTACCGTGAATTCAAAACAACGCTCAGGCTTTTGTGCCTTAACCGCAAGGGACTTCTTGCCGACGTAACCACCCAGCTTTCAATGATGCATATAAGCATAAGCATGCTCAATTCGCGTGAACTCAAGGACGACAACGCGATCATTACCGTTACCATCTCGGTAAGCAGCAAGGAGCATCTCGCTCAGATAACATCAAAGCTATCCCGTATAAACGGAGTCATAAGCATAGAATAAGCGGATTATAAAAAGCGGAAGGTTTCGCCGAAAAATCTCGGAGCGGAACCTTCCGTGTTTCAGTTATGATAATATGGGCATTATAATTAACGAATGAAAATACCTATCGGAGGGGGAAATTAAAATGCTGATCTCAGCGGTGCTGCCCTGCTACAATGAGGAAAAGGTAATAAAACTCACCTACAACGAGCTTTCAAAGGCTCTCAGCGGGATAACCGACGATTACGAAATGATATTTGTGGACGACGGCAGCCGTGACGGCACTCTTGACGTTATTAAGGAATTTTCCGCAAACGACAGCCATGTGAGATATATCTCATTCAGCCGTAATTTCGGCAAGGAATCGGCAATGCTCGCCGGAATGAGGTTTTCCTCAGGCAAATTTACCGTCATAATGGACTCGGATCTCCAGCACCCGCCGGAGCTTATCGGTGAAATGCTCATTTACGGACTTGAGGGCTACGATCAGGTTATAGCGCAGCGCGACCGCACGGGCGAAAGAAAGCTCGGCAGCTTCTTCGCCAAAACCTACTACAAAATTGTAGACAGGCTTACCGACGTGGAGCTTACCGATGGAATAGGCGATTTTCGCATGCTCAGTCGTAAGGCTCTGGACTCGCTTCTCACTATGAACGAATACAACCGCTTTTCAAAGGGACTGTTCTCATGGATAGGCTTCAAGGAAAAGATAATCAGCTACAAAAACCGCAGCCGCGCAGCCGGCGAAAGCAAGTGGAGCTTCGCTTCCCTTGTAAGGTACGGTATTGACGGCATTCTTTCCTTCAACAACAAGCCTCTGAGATTCTGTATTTTCACCGGAGCGATTGCCATAATTGTGAGTCTGCTCTATCTGGTATTTCTCCTTATCGGAATAATTTTCAAGGGAATAGATCTCCCAGGATATTTTACCACAATATTCACAATAAGCCTTTTCGGGGGCGTACAGCTTTTCTCAATTGGCATCATAGGCGAATATGTAGGCAGAATCTATTATGAGGTCAAGCGCCGTCCCCATTATATTGTGAGCGAGGATAATTTCGACAACGCCGGATCAAGCTTAAAACGCTGAAATGCCGTCAGTTTTCGGATTCAAGAAGCTTCAGCTCGGGCTTGAGATCAGGAGTCTCCCCATTGTTTTCGCTATCGAGCTTGCTGTAAGCCTTTATCATGCGGAGCGCCCAATCGCGTCCGACCATGCAGACACGCGAGGTGTAGATGGCATTCACGACGGCGGAAAAGCGCTTTTCAATGGAGGAGTAAACCTCCGGAGCGATCAGAATTGAACGAGTCTTTCCGTCATTGCAGAAGAAGATAAGAGCGTCCTTGTCGTCGCGGCGCTCGTAGTAAATATTTACAACGCCTACACCGTCGAACTGCTTGGTGAAAATGTCGAAATACACGAACTTTGCGATTTCGATAACGCCGTCGTTAAGCCCGAATTCGGCAATCTTGATCTTTTCCATAAGCTCGTTTACCGTCGTCACCACGCGGATAGCGTAATTCGGAGCCTTGAAATTATCCTCTATAGCGCTTCTTATGGCTTCATAGTCGAAGGTTTTAAGCTCGTCCTGAGAGGTGATGGGTCTGAAATATATCATCAGGCGCTTATCCATGTCGTGATATGTGATTCTGGATACCACCTGGAGTCCCTGACCGCATTTGGGGCATTTTTCGTTGAAAAGCTCGCCTGTGAGTACCTTTATCTTATATTCAGGGTCATTTTGCACATTAATTACCGCGGGACGGGAGACCTCTACGTCTGTGCCGCACTCGGGACATTTGATTGTATATTTTTTGTTTTCCATATGCTGATAAGACACATCCTTTCTATGAGATTATATCATAATCTCATTAAAAATGGAACAGTTTTTTAAAATTTTTTTGGTAAACTTTCAACAGGATTTTGTGCGAAATTAATAATATTATAATTTTGCTATTGAAATCACATTCATCTGAGGTTAAAATATAGTTATATAAGAATTAAAATTTCCGGTAAGGAGGTCTGAAAAAATGCAGCAGGACAATATAGACGCTTTCACCGGAGGCGTAAGACCCGACGGGCTTAAAAACAAAAGCGACATCAAGGTGCTGGTCTGTTTTCTGCTCAGTCACAGCACGCAGCCCCTTTCCCGCAAGGAAATGACGGATATTTTTCTGGAAAAGGGCTTCGCAAATTATTTCGAGGTCAGCGACGCTATCTCTTCGCTCATAAAGCAGGGGAATGTCGCTGAAAATTCCGGCGACGGCGCGCTTACGATAACCCAGAGCGGCAAGGTAATCGCCGATACGCTCTACGACGCTCTCCCGCTGACTATCAGGGAAAAATCGCTTGACGCGATGTCGAAGCTCATCAACCGCCGCCACGTAAGCAGACAGAACAAGACCCGCATCGAAGCGTGCGACAAGGGCTATCATGTGACCTGCACTGTCAACGACGGCACAATGGAAACAATGAGCGTAAAGGTCTATGTGCCTACCTATAATTACGCAACGGTTGTGCGCGACAGGTTTCTCGACGACCCCGAAACGCTCTACCGCGTGGTTATGGCACAGCTCACCGACACCCCTCAGATAGCTCCAAAGCCCAAAAAGCCGGTGATTAAAATATGAGAGAGCCGGACAGAATCCGCAAATATATCCGGTTTTACGGAACCGTGCAGGGCGTGGGATTCCGCTACCGTGCCTGTAACGCGGCGCACGCGGTCGGCGCTACAGGCTGGGTAAGCAACGAGTACGACGGCTCGGTTTCCATGGAAATACAGGGTACGGAGGAACAGATCGACGCGGTAATTCAGGCTGTCGAAAGGGGAATGTTCGTCCGCATAGAGAATATCAGCTCAAGAAAAATTCCCGTGATCGACGGGGAATACGATTTCCGCGAAAGATGATTTTTTCACTGAGAAAAAAGACGTGTCCGCACGCCCCGCAAACACGTCTTTTTTTCATTATTCATTTTTCATATCAAGCGTTATTCATTCAATGGCTTCTGTGAGATCTGCCGCCTAATTGACTGTTGGTATTTGTATACTCAATGCCAAGGGCGTTGGCGACTGCTTCTAAAATGCCGTTGCTGCTCATGGTAGCTCCGCTGACGGTCTGAACGTTGAGCGACTGGGAATCTATGATCTCCCCGATAACGGTATCCTTCGCCCTGTTCATATACTGTGAATCCTCACGGGAGCTTTCAATTGTAATCGACGTCACCTTGCCGTTTTTGACCTTGACCGTGACCTCTATGCTTCCGTTGCGCCCGTTTCCCGTGCCGCTGTAGCTGCCGTCCCTGAGGTCGGAGAAGTCGTAAGCCGCGTTTTGGGTTGTTTTGGTTTCATTGCCGTTCTGACTGTCGCGGCTCTTGTCTGAATTCCTGTCGGAGTCTGAATTTTCGTCCCTGCCGCTGCCGTCGCGGCTTTTCTTTTTGTGTCCGCCGTTTTCGCCGCCTTTGGGTCCTCTTCTCTCGCCGCCGTTTCCGCCGTTTTCACCGCCTTGGGGTTCTCTTCTCCCGCCGCCGTGTTCATACGGCATGGCTTCCGCCTCGTCCGACTGCCGCACCGTAACGCCAAGGGCATTAGCGACGGCATTAATTATGCCGCGGCTGCTGAATGTCGCGCCGCTGACAGTCTGAACGTCTGTAGTCTGACAGGAAATTATTTCGCCGATAACCGCGCTTTTTGCGCGGCTGAAGAACTGCTCGTCGTCGCTGTAGCTCTCAATGTCTATCGAGGTTATCGCGCCGCCGGAGACCGTTACCTTTACGTTCACAGGTCCGCGGTAGCCCTGCGCGCTGCCCTCGTACACGCCGTCGGCATACCTTCCCTGAGTGACGGCTGTAAGACCGGAAATGCCCCCAATCGGCGAACCTACCGTAATCGCGCCGATCTGATAAATTCCGGTTATCGCAATCGCGGCGGCGCTTCCGGCTATGGCTTCACGCGGCGAGGTGTAAAGAGCTTTCCTGCCGCACTTCTCAACGCAGCGGAAGCAGTCGATGCATTCCGAAGACTTCACGCTGCCTCCCGGGATAGCTCCGCCGGATTCAGCCGATATATTCACGCCCATCGGACACTCCGAGTCGCATTTGCCGCAGCCTAAGCAATTGCCGTTGCTCTTGACCCTGAAAAGCCTGCCGCGTGAAATAATGCTGAATATGCCGCCGAGAGGACAGAAGTACCGGCAGAAGCCGCGCTCCACAAACAGAGATAAAATTACGATGGCAATAAGGAACTGTCCGCCCACTGTGAACCAGCCGGCAAGATCGCTCCATCCCTTGTAGCTTGAATACTGACCGAATACGCTCCACGGACTGATAAAATCATACGAAATGCTGAATGTCCACAGCACAAACAGCACGGCAAGCACACCGTACTTGATTTTTCTCATAATTCTGTCGGCGGAGGGAGTTATCCTGAGCGCCGGTATACGCAGCTTTCTGCTTATGAAGGCTGCAAGCTCCTGCATTCCGCCGAACGCGCAGAGGTAGCCGCAGAAGAATCGTCCCCAGAGCGCAGTCACGGGTATTACCGCCAGAAGCGTGAGAAGCGGGGCGCCCATGGCTGCCCATGTGAAATTGCCGGCGAGTACCGCCTGCCACAGTCCCTTGAACGAGCCGAGCGCCATAATGAAAAGTCCCGGCATAAGCAGGAATCCCGCAATCTGAAAGACGTGTCTTACCGTCTGGGTCACGCTTATCCTGTCAAAGAATGTCTTCTCTTTTTTGTTATTGATAACAGCAAGCTGTCTTGTATCCATAATCTGTCTCTCCTTTTGTGAATTAAGATTTACGCCGACTTCACCCGCGTCAGCAGGCTCTTTGTGGCAAAAATATCGCCGTTTCTGAGAATGAATATTCCGTCCAGCCCGAGGAAATCGAGCAGGCGCACGCTTCTTACCGAACCGATAACCATGCACGCCGTCGCCGCGGCGTCGGCAGCCGCGCCGTCGTTCCCCACTACAGTCACCGAAGCGATGTCGCTCACGGCAGGTCTTCCCGAAACGGGGTCAAATATGTGGTTTCCTCTCTCGTAAAGTCCCGACGTAACCACAGCCTCGTCAACGCTTTCAATCGTCAGCGCGGTTTTCTCCGGTTCAAAGGGATTGCGTATTCCCACCGTTCCGGCTCTGCCTGTGTTGCGGACAGTGCCGCCTAAATTTATCACGGCATGCCTTACGCCGCCGCGCTCCAGTATTCTGGCGACAGTATCCACAGCGTAGCCCTTGGCGATTCCGCCGAGGTGAATTCCCTCTCCCACGCTGCGAAGCCGCACCGAAAGTCCCCTGTCATCGAGCAGAACGTCGTGATAATTGACCCTCGCGCCGTCGCACGACGCTTCGGTCAGCGGCTTGGTGGTTATGTCGAACACACCGCCGGTCAGCTCGCCGTATTTCACGCAAAGCCTCAGCAGCTCGAATGTGTCCCTGCATACAAGCGTATCGCGCACGTCGGCATTTTCGTTTATCCGCGAAATTTCGCTGTCCGGCTTGAATACCGAAAGCCTGTCGTCCATGTCGTTTATATATTCCTCGGCTCTTTCGAGAGCAAGACGCGCCGATTCCCTTTCCGCCGCGTCAAACCACGCCGTTATGCGGTTGACCGTCCCAAGCGCGATGAACATTTTCTCTATTGTTCCCATTTTCATTTCCTCCCTGTCTGTTTTCTGAAATGATTATATCCGGCTTAACTTAAAGATACTTAAAAATATTCATACATTTTACGATCGTTTATAGTTTGCTACAACATTTCTATATTATTGAATTTGTTATGACGCTTAGTATTGACTTTTTACTGCAACATGATAATATATGCTTAGTGAGGTGTCTGTGTTGGTATCAATATTATAAACAATATTGTTATTATGATTGAATTATTTTGAATAAAAAGATATTCTCATTTATCGCCTGAGGCAGTACAACTATATAACTATATAACGATATAACGATATTTCAAAGGAGGAATACCTGTGAAGCTTATAAAATTGCAGTCGGCAATAATGACACTTCTTATTCTCACGGCATTGTTCTCAGCTGTTACCGTTCATGCCGCGGGAGGCACGTACACCGCTGAATTCAACGTTACAACGAGCAATCCGGATAACAGCATTCCCGAAGGAACCCAATTCACGCTGAAAATCGAGGGACAGCCACACGCTCCGCTTCCGGATCCGTCGGAAATAATTGCCGAGCCAAACGGCACATACCAGTTTGAACCCGTCGAATTCACAGAACCTGGCAATTATAAATACACTGTAAAGCAGATATTTCCGGAGGATGAAAAAATCATTACGGAAATAAAAGAGTATGAAATAAACGTAACCGTAATACGAAACGACGACGGCGATCTGGAAGGCGGATTCACCATTTCCAATCAGGAGGGCAGTATAAAATACCGCACCATCTCATTCCGAAACGATTACAAAAAAACAGCTCCCAATGGAAACAAAGACGATAAAAGCGACGACGACAGCTATAATTCGAAAAAAGACGGCGATGATACGGATTCTGAAAGCAAAGCAAAAAAAGAAAAATCCCCCGGAACAGGCGAACCGCTGTCCCCTGCGTTCGGCGGACTTGCGCTTTCCGGCATTCTCTTCCTGATATTCCTCATCGTGAGAAAAGCGCGTAAGGGAAAAAGCTGAGGGGGAGGCGGCGTTTTATGAGCAGAGGCGAAAGAGCTTCAGGCGAGCATATAAACGAGAACGTTACGGCTACCGATTTAAGTGAAGCCGTCCCTCAAACGGACGTCAGACCGTCCGCCGCGGGCAGAAAGATTCCCCGCCGCGTATGGGAATTCATTATCCGCGTGACGGCTACGGTTGTCGCGGTGTGAATTTCCCTGACGTTCCTTTTCGGAATATACATATGCCATTCCGACACCTGCTATCCCATGGTAAAGGACGGGGATCTCTGCGTCACATGGCTGCCGGCTCCGCCGGAGCAGGGCGATCTCATAGTCTACAGTCACGACGGCGAGACGCGCTTCGGCAGAGTTGCCGCTGTGTCCGGCGACCGCGTGGATATAAGGGACGGCGTTGTATGGGTCAACGGCTTCGCCGCGCTGTCCGAAACGCTTCCCGACGCTTACAGCATTGTCAGGGAAGCGGCGTTTCCCATGACCGTGCCTGACGGCAGCGTATTCGTACTGAGCGACGATCTATCCGATATTAACGACAGCAGAACCCTCGGCGCGATACCGCTTGCCGACTGTCATGGCAGCGTCGTATTTATGATGCGCCGCAGGGGCTTCTGATATCTGATGATAAAACAGACGGGGAGGAATTATGAATTGAAAAAATATAAGCTTGCGGCAGCGCTTGCAGCGTGCGTGATGGTCGTCTCACAGCTTGCCGTGCCGAATGTGGCGGCTGCGGGCGACACAATAGATTCCGTTCAGATAAAGAAGTATCTCGTAATTAAAAAGAATGTGACCGCGCCGACGGTTTCATTCACATATACTCTCGCGTAGGGAACGGCTATCCCAGCCACGGATACCACCCACGAAATAAAAGCCGGTCCCGATGGCGCTGTATTTGCCTCCACAGGAGGAACGTCGATGACAGTCGTATTCGCTCCAGACGACGCGCTGACTCCCGAATCGTCAGCCCCGTCAGGCAGCACGATACAGTTCGCCACGGCAGATACCTCCGACGAGGCATACGTGGAAAAAGACATCACGCTGGGTCTGAGCGGCGTTACGTTTCCGGCAGCCGGAATATACCGCTATGTAATATCACCGAACAGACTCCCGAAGCGACAGGAATAACCTACGACAGCGTAAATAAAAGATATATTGACGTATTTGTACACAAATACGATCAGGGCGAAGACGATAAATATGTCGCCTACACTGCAATAGTAAAACTCAACGACGGCGCGCCCGACACGGAGGGCAAAGCAGACGCGGCAACCAAATCCACCGGATTCACCAACCGCTACGCTACGGACAATCTCAGCTTTTCCAAGGAAGTTACAGGCAATCAGTCGTCATTCAATCAATACTTTAAATTCACCGTGAAGCTGACAGGCAGTCTGTCAACCGTCAGCGGCGACACTCATGTAAAATTAGGCGGGGTATTTGACGCAAAGCCCGCTGAGAGCATGGCGACGGTATACGACGGCGACGTGATGGCAAGGGCAAACAGCATTGAAACATTTGATGACGAGGGGGAAAGCATATATACCAAGCGGTCATACGTCACTCTCTCACAGCTCATCGAAGGCAAGGATTTCTACTTAAAGGGCGGTCAGTCGATCTCACTTACGGGACTTCCCACCGGAATGGGCTACGTTGTGACCGAGGTTGAGGAGGATTATACCCCGTCTGTTGAGGTAACGGGGGACGAGGACTGCTCAAAAAACGAAAACAGTGTGACCGACAGCGCTCTTACCCAGAACACAAATCTTGCCTTTATCAACGAAAGAAGCGGTATAATTCCAGCCACAGGCGTCGCCGCGGCGTTTGCGCTGCCGGTCGCCGCTCTGCTCGCTGGAATCGCGGGAATCGTCCTGCTCGTCTTAAAACGTCTGAAAGGCTCGAATGACAACGCCACGGAAGGTAACTGAATTGAACAGGCTCAATAAAATATTCGGAATTCTCAACAACCTCCACGACGGACTGCTTATGATAGTCTTTGTCGCAGCCATTTTGATTTCGGGCTACGGCATATACGACGTGTGGTACGTCTACTGCCACGCGGACGACAGTCGGCTGACGGAATTCACAGCGGATTCGCCCGCTTCGCAGCTTGAACGGCTGCATATTTCAGAAGGATTGGTGGGCTGGATAAGCTTTAAGGACACCGGAATAAATTTTCCTGTCATGCAGGGCAACAGCAATCTCACCTTTCTCAACAGGGATCCCTACGGCAACTTCTCGCTTTCCGGCAGCATATTCTTAGACAGCCGGAATTCTCCTGAATTTACCGACGGATATTCACTGATATACGGTCACCACATGGAATACGGCAAAATGTTCGGCGCGCTCGACGCTTTTCTTGACAGCAGTTATGCCTCGTCCCACAGAAACGGCACGCTTCTGATAGGGCGCGACGGTCACAGGAAAAGCAGACTTACGGTATTCGCCGTGATGAGAAGCGATGCAAAGGAGCTTGCGGCGTTTGATGTGGAAAATCCCGGAAACGCAAGGGATTATATTCTCTCCCACGCCCAGATAAAACTCGGTGAACCGTCAGGGAACATTCTCGCGCTCTCCACCTGCGACGGCGAGGACGACTCAATGAGAATAATAATAGCGTGCAGTCTCGATTAATTTATAATTGTTTTTTCCACATTTGCCGGAAACGACAGACAAAATAATTCGCCCGCCGGGGTAAGATACGGTTTTTTAAAATCCCGTATCCACTGCCCCGACGGGCTTTTTTTATTTGCGCTTTCTTTTTATGAGGAATATAATCATTGAGATGACGGCAAGTAACAATACCGCGGCGCCGTCAAGAATATATTCCAGACTGTGAGGAATGTCCATGCCCCAGCGTTTCTTTTCTTCAGTATCGGACGGGGAAATAACCGCCGGCTTCTCAACGGGAGGCTGATACGGTTCAATGTCGGACGCGGCGGTAAGCTCCGCCGTGAATTTCACGTCGCTGCCGTAAGAGAATGTAGCTGTGCCGATCCTGTCGCCCTTCTTTACAGGAACGGCTATCGTGTCGCCGCAGTCATATGTAACCTTCATCAGGGAATAGTCTTTTTTTATCTTTGAAATGGTCTTCTTTGACATAACCTGAGATTTTGACGAATAAACCGCGTTCAGTTCGAGCGAAACGGCAGGCTCTCCCTCAGCCGACGCGCCGGACACATTAATAACAGGCGTGTAGTCCGACATAAGGTCAGACGGACTGACCTGCTTATATCCCGATTTGAGCCTTTGCACGCCCATCTTGTCAATCGTGAAGTAATTCCGGTAGATAAGCTCCGAAACAGGCACTATCTTATATCCCATCTTCTTGTACTTATCCAGAATTTTCCTGAGGGTCTGCTTTGTTTTGGGCGCGCTGTTGTGGAACAGAACTATCGAGCCGTTCTTTATGTCGGTTGTCGAGCGCCTGATTATTTCATCGGCAGTGCGGTCAGGATCCCAGTCGAGAGAATCGTGCGACCAGTAGACGACCTCGCAGCCCGCCATTCGCACCGTGGAATGCACATTGAAATTACCGGAGCCGTAAGGCGGACGCATGACTGTGGGCGTTACTCCAAGCTTTTTGTAAATTGTGTCGTTGACCGACTTTACCTCCTTGTACACATCTTCCTCCGACAGCTTTGGAAGACTGCGGTGACGAGCCGTATGATTGCCTATTTCGTGTCCCCTCTTGTGTATTTCTTTAAGCATATCGAAATGATCAGAAACAAACACGCCGGTGACAAAGAACGTGCATTTGATATTGTACTCGTCGAGCGTATCAAGAATATACTGCGTGTACTTGTTGGCAAATCCGCAGTCAAAGCTGATCGCAATTTTTTTCTCCTGCGTTTCCACACTGTAAATGCCCTTCATACGGTTGGTATCCATAACCTTGACAGGTATCTGAGCGGCTTTTTTGCCTGTTGTTTCATTGTACATGTAAAGATAAAACGGCGCCTCCCAGTCTTCGGGGAAGGTGTATTTGTAATTGTAGCTTTTCTTTTTGTCGCTGAATTCAAAGCTCTCCACAGTCCTGCCGTCAGACTGGCGCAGCGTGACCTTTAGCGGAATTGTCATCTCCGACGCGTTGCGACACCACAGATTTACGCTCAACTTTGCCCCCGGATTGGCGGTATACTTCTCGGCGTAAAAGCTCAGTCGCGGCTTTGGCAGTACGCTGACCTTCACGCTGGATTTCTCACCGGCGGCATAGTCCGAGCCGGCCGCGACGGAATATGTCTCCGAGCTTCGCTCCTTATACTGTCCGGCTCTGACGGTAAGCGTGCCGCTCGTTTCTCCGCGTGGAATGCTTATTGAAAAATCCTTGCTCCCTCCGGTAACGGCAACGCTGATATCTCCCTGCGCCGGAGCTGACAGCGTAGCGGTAAATGCAATGCCACCGCCGCTGTGTACGGTTTTTTCGGACACACTGAGCGAGACTGCGGGCTGCTCGCCGGCATACGCCAAAAACCGCGACGACAGCAAAAATCCAGAATAAAACAATACCAAAAACGCAAAAAAAACAAGCCGTCTTTTGCATTCAGATTTTCTGCATGACATTTTATCATACCTCAATTTATCATAAACTAACTTGTATTATACATCAATTTAAAAACCGTGTCAAGGCGGCAGAATCTTATAATTTTTTGAGTTCCGGACAGATTTAACTGTGTTTTTTAAAATAATTGCGGTTGCTTTTTACAAAATAATATGGTATATTATTTGAAATGGCTTGAATTATTTAAAATACCCACTGCCCTTAGTTTCATCTCCGGAATAATTCCATGAAAAAAGACTGTTCGGAATAAAAGGAGTTCCCTATGGATCAGAAAAATAACTGCATGGTTTCTGTTTACTGTTCTGTCTACAATCATAAAAAATTCATCAGACAGTGCCTCGACAGCCTTGTGAATCAGAAAACAAATTTTATATATGAGATAATCGTCAAGGACGACGCTTCCACTGACGGTACAAGCGATATCATAAGAGATTATCATAAAAAATATCCGGATAAGATAGTTCCGCTGATCCTCGCGGAAAATCATTTTCAGCGGGGACTCGGTCTTGTCGCTTTTGAAAAGGTCTATAGCATGGCAAAGGGAAAGTATTTTGCCATGTGCGAGGGCGACGACTTCTGGACCGACGAAAATAAGCTGCAAAAGCAATTCGATTTTATGGAAAGCCATCCCGACTATTCTCTCTGCGGACACGCCGCGTATTACGCCAATGAAGACGGAGAGCTTTCAGACGATAAATTTTTCCGTCTGGACAAGGAATCCGGAGATCTCTCCATCGAGGAAATACTTAGCAGCTGGTCAATGGCGACATGCTCGCTGTTTTACAGAAAATCCTGCCGTCCGGAGGTTGTCTTCCCCTTTCAGGGAAACTGCATAAATTCCGACTACGCCCTTATGGTCTATATGGCTCTCAAGGGCAGAATATATTATTCCGACGAGCTTATGGGAGCCTATCGCGTCGGGTGCAGCGGCTCTATAACGCAAAAATCCAATACCGACACGGCTTATTTAAAAAAACGCCGTCTGGAATTCGTCGGCATGCTTGACCGCATCAACGAATATACCGGCGGAAAATATTCCGACATTATAACCAGACAAAAAAGGCTTGAACTATTCAACCTTTACCTTAATCTCGGCGACAAAAACGAATTGAAAAATTACCGCGACATTTATAAAAATGCCGGAATAAAAACAAAGATAAGATACATTCTCTGCGTTTATTTCCATCCTATCTACGCGCCCATAGACAAGGCATATCAAAAAAGAAAACAAGTCTGACGTAATTATAAGGAACTGCTGAAATATGAAGCAAAAAGTAATAAATAATTTTCTCTGGCGATTTATGGAACGCTGCGGCGCTCAGGGCGTATCGCTTGTAGTCTCAGTCGTACTCGGAAGAATCCTCGGTCCGTCTGTTTACGGCACAGTCGCCCTTGTGTCGGTCTTTATGATAATTATGCAGGTCTTTGTGGACAGCGGAATGGGAAACGCGCTTATTCAGAAAAAGGACGCGGACGATCTGGATTTTTCCAGCGTTTTCTGGTTCAACATGGCGATGTGCGGCGTACTCTACATTATCGCGTTCCTTGCCGCGCCGTTTATCGCCTCGTTTTACAGAGTTCCTGAGCTTACGCCTATTGTCAGGGTACTCAGTCTTATGCTTGTTGTGTCCGGCATAAAGAACGTCCAGCAGGCGTATGTTTCAAGACATCTGATGTTCAGAATATTCTTCTTCTCCACACTCGTCGGAACAATCGCCGCCGCAATCGTCGGAATAGCTATGGCGTGCATGGGATTCGGCGTGTGGGCGCTGGTTACTCAGATGCTCGTCAACACGGCGGTGGATACCGCTATCCTCTGGATAACGGTGGATTTCCGCCCTAAAAGGGAATTCTCATCTGAACGTCTCAAGGCGCTGTTTTCCTACGGCTGGAAGCTGCTCGCGTCGGGTCTGCTCGATACGGTATACAATCAGCTCAGACAGCTCATCATAGGCAGAATGTACGCCAAAGCCGATTTGGGTCAGTACAATCAGGGAGAGAAATTCCCTCAGTTCATCGTAACAAACATCAATTCATCAATAGACAGCGTGCTGCTGCCAACCATGTCCAACGCGCAGGACGATCCCGCCGCGGTGAGAAGCATGACACGCCGCGCAATCAAAACCAGCACCTACATCATCATGCCATTCATGATGGGACTTGCCGTCTGCGCTCAGCCTCTTGTCAGGCTGACTCTCGCTGAGGAATGGCTGCCGAGCGTACCCTTTCTGCGGATATTCTGCTTCACATTCGCGTTCTATCCCATGCACACGGCAAACCTCAACGCAATCAAGGCAATGGGACGCAGCGACCTCTTCCTGATACTTGAAGTAATCAAAAAAGCCGCCGGTCTTGTCGCAATATTGTCTACAATGTGGATAAGCGTAATGGCAATGGCGTACAGCCTGTTTTTCACCTCCGTATTCAGCCAGATAGCCAACGCCGCGCCTAATAAGAAGCTGCTCGGCTACAGCTATCTCAGCCAGCTCAGGGATATGCTGCCGCAGATAGGCATGTCGCTCGCAATGGGCGCTGTAGTCTACGTCGTAGGTCTTTTCGGATTGAACGACATACTCACCCTCGCTATACAGATTCCTCTCGGAATAGCGGCATACGTGGGAATGTCAAAGGCTTTTCACGTGGAAAGCTACAACTATGTGCTTGACACAGCCAAGAGCTATTTAAGCAAGGCAAAAACAAAGGAGAGCTGATATGATGGAACCGCTCATAAGTGTAATAATTCCGGTATATCGCATTGAAAGATATCTCGGAATATGCATAGAGAGCATTCTCGATCAGACATATAAAAATCTGGAGATAATTCTTGTTGACGACGGATCGCCCGACCGCTGTCCGGAGCTTTGCGACCTCTACGCCTCAAAGGACAGCCGCATAACCGTGATACACAAGCCAAACGGCGGACTTGTCTCGGCGCGAAAAGCGGGGATTCTCGCTTCTCACGGCGATTACATCGGCGTTGTTGACGGCGATGACTGGATAGGCAGGGGATTTTATATGTCCCTTTTTTCCGCTATATCCGAAAGCGGCGCAGACGCCGCCATTGCCGGATTTACACGCGATCTCTTCTCGAAATCGCAGGTTATTCTCAACACCGTTCCGTCCGGAACATATGAAGGCGAGTCGCTCCGCGCCCTTTATAAGCAGATGCTTTCCTGCGGCAGATTCCACTCCTACGGCATTACGACGTATCTCTGGAACAAGCTTTTCCGGCGGGAATGTATTTTACAGCGCCAGCTCGATGTGGACGACGCTATCTCCATCGGCGAGGACGCCGCGGCGGTATATCCCGCGCTGCTCGGATGCGGAAAAATCTGCGTCACCGACAACTGCGCCTATCACTACCGCCAGCGTGAGGATTCTATGCTCAAGCTCTCGAAGAGCTTTTCCGACGAAACGGCTTCACTGAGAATCCTGTACGCCTACCTCTCGGATAAATTCAGGGATTACCCCGCTGAATACCGGCTGATACAGCAGCTCGACGACTGGATCCTCGGCACATTCATCATACGTTCCGGCGGCGTATGTCAGCCCGACGTGAAGCTTCCGGAGGGCTTTCCCTTTACGGTCAGCGTCAGGAATAAAAGAATTGCCGTCTGCGGCGCGGGAACCTTCGGGCAGCAGCTTGTGCGCCGCATGAAGCAGTCGGGGGATTACAATATCGTCGGCTGGTTCGACGATGATTACCGCGAATACCGGCGCTGCTGCATGGACGTGGATCCGCCCGCCGGGATTGCTTCGCGGAAATTCGACTGCGTTATTATAGCAAAGTTAGACCGCGCTTCGGTTGAAGCTCACCGGCGCGAGCTGCTTGACCTTGGCGTAAGCGGCGAAAAAATAATATCAATAGAGCCTTCCGAAAGCGCAAGGCGGCAGGCTCTCGGCATTTATCTGAACGAAACGGCAGGAGGCAGACTGAGTTGAATATTCTCGCACAGAAAATCATTTCGGCTCCGCTTGGCAGGACGACGCTTATTTCGGCGGGTCAGGCGGGATATATAATCAAAAGCTCATCGGGACAGCTGCTCGCAATCGACCTTTACCTCTCGGACTGCGTGGAACGTCTTGAGGGACACGTCGGCTTCAAACGGCTGCTTCCCAAGCTCCTCTCCCCTTTCGATATTGAATTTGACTGCATTATTGCCACCCACCCGCACTTCGATCATTTTGACTACGATTCCGTACCGGAGCTTATGTCGAACGGACATACCCGCCTTTTTGCGTCGGTCAATTGTGAAGAACTCGTGAGCAATCTGAAAATGCAAAACGACAGAATTACATATGTCAGACAGGGCGATACCTGCGAATGCGGGGACTTCACGCTTCGCTTCGTAAGCTGCGACCACGGCGAGGGCGCGCCCGACGCGGTAGGAGTCATCGCTGAGGTTGACGGCAGAATAATCTATGAAGCAGGCGATACCTGCCTCCGTCTTGACCGTGCGGACGAATACACCGCTTTCGGACAGCCCGACGTGATGATCGCTCCGATCAACGGCGCGTTCGGCAACCTGAATGAGGAGGACTGCGCCCGTCTCGCGGCAGCGGTCAGACCAAGGCTGACGGTTCCCTGCCATTACGGAATGTTCGCGTCACACGGCGGGAATCCCGGATTATTTATGGATAAAATGAAAATATTCTGCCCCGGACTGTCATACACTATTATGGCGCAGGGCGAGGCAATTACGATATGACCGGAGGAAAGCCAATGAACACTGAGCTTAAAGGAAAAAAGCTGCTGATAATGGGAGCCAATCCCGAAACAGTGCCGCTCGTGGAGCTTGCGAACCGTATGCGAATAATGACCTATGTAGCCAGCAACCGTCCCGACGACGCGGCGAAAAAATACGCGTATAAGAGCTGCGAGGTTGACGGAATGGACGTTCCGGGGCTTGTGTCGCTTGCGCGTCAGGAGCGGATAGACGGCGTTCTCGTGGGCGTTGCCGACATACTCGTTCCCGCCTACTGCAAGGTGTGCAGCGCGCTCGGCTTCCACTGCTACGCTTCGCAGGACATAGTGGACGTTTTCTCATACAAGGACGTATTCAAGGCAACCTGCGAACGCTACGGCATTCACGGAATTCCTGAATATTATCTCGACGCAGATATGCGCCGCGAGGATCTGGACAAAATAAAATACCCCGTCATGGTAAAGCCCGTCGACAGTTGCAGCGGCATGGGAATGACGGTCTGTTTCAGCGAAGACGAGCTTGCGGGCGCGGTCAGGAAGGCTCTCGACGCCTCCAAGGTAAAGCGATTCATCGTGGAAAGATACATGCAGTGCGAGGACATGGGCATGTATTACACCTTCAAGGACGGCTATTGCAGCGCTTCATGCATTTACGACCGCTACACCACCGACGAACAGAAGGGTCTGAGCCGCGTTTGTTTGGGCGGCACGTATCCGTCAAAGCATATCGGTACATACTATAAGCGAATGCACGACAATGCCTGCCGCATGTTCAGGGATATCGGCATCAGGAACGGTGTGCTTATGCTTTCGGCATTCTATGAGGACGGCGAATTCTATGTGTACGACACGGGATTCAGACTACAGGGTGAAGCTCCGCACCTCCTCATGAAAGCGGTTCATGGCTTCGACCAGCGGGAAATGCTCATTAATTTCGCGCTGACCGGCTCGGAGGGCGACATTGACCTCGCCACGCGGGACGATCCCTTCTTCCGCGGAAAGTGGGGAGCAACGCTGTGGATCCTTCTCAGGGAGGGTACAATAGCCCGTATCGACGGACTTGACGAAGCGGAAAAGGACAGCCGCGTTGTGGCGGATATCCGAAGGCTCTATGAGGGAGACAGGGTTCTGCCGGAATGGATCGGCACTGAAAAACAGGTAATGACCCGTCTGTACCTTGTATGCGAGAGCAAACAGGAGCTTGCCGGCACGCTTAAAGAATATATGGATAAAATCAGGGTTTACGACGCCGATGGAAATTCTATGGCGCTTCACGGATTCGACGTGGACGACGCACTGGAGCTGAAGCAATGAGCGAAAAAAGACTGTCCGGCAAGGTAATCGTCGTATCCGGAGGAACCAAGGGCGTAGGCAAGGCTGCCGCCGAGGAATTCGCACGTCAGGGCGCAAGCGTCGTCATAGGCGGGCGCGATGAGGAATCGGCGCTCAAATCCATCCGCGTGATGAACACATACGGAGCTCAGGGAATATTTGTGCATACGGACCTCGAAAATGTGCGCGACTGCCGCAGACTCTTCACAAGCGGATATGAAGCATTCGGCAGGATAGACGGATTCTTCAATTACGCGGGCGTTACGCCTGTTTCTCCGCTCGACTCCTGCGACGAGGAAACATTCGACAGGGTAATGGATATCAATTTCAAGGCGTGCTTTTTCTGCTGCCAGGAGGCAATAAAATTCATGCGCGAATGCGGCGGCGGCTCGATAGTGCTGACAGGCTCGGCACACGCGTGGGGCGGTCAGAAGGACAGGGCGGCATATGCCTGCTCAAAGGGCGTGCTGCTGACGCTGATGGAGCATATCTCTCACAACTACGCAAACGAGCATATACGATGCAATTATCTGACGCTCGGCTGGACTCCCACGGAGGGAGAAGTCAGCCTGAGAAATTCACAGGGAATTACCGAGGCGGAGCTTCGCAGACGTGCCGCCGATATACTTCCCATGGGCAGAATGCTCGAACGCGCCGATTATCTTGAAGCGCTGGTCTACATGATGTCCGACGCTTCACAAATGATGACAGGCAGCACATTCAGAATTACGGCAGGAGAATATATATGACAGAGTGCGAAAAGATTGCGGCTAAAGGAATTCTGCCAGCGAATTTTTTTGAAGCCGAAACCATATGCGATTTTTACGTTGACGAAAAAATGAAAAAGGTCTGGGCAATTGAGCTTGACCTGCTTTATGAATTTGACAAGATCTGCCGGCGGCACGGACTTAAATACTTCCTGATATTCGGCTCTCTGCTCGGAGCTGTCAGACACCACGGCTTCATACCGTGGGACGACGATATGGACGTTATTATGCCACGCTGCGATTACGAGAAGTTTCTCCGGTTGGGCGATGAATTAAGGGAGCCTTATTTTCTACAGACCTGCCATACCGACCCCGGCTTTTATTACGCCCATGCCAAGCTCAGAAATTCAAACACAGCCGCTATCGACTATCCCTTTATATATCAGGGCTTCAATTTAGGCTGCTTTATCGACGTTCTGCCGCTGGATAACTTTGATCCTGAAAACGGTACGGAGACGTTTGAGGAAATCAATCGTCTTATTCTGGAAAACTCCGTCGCCATGAGACTTACCCACCCCAACCTATCCGAAAGAGACAGGGAAAGAGTCGGCAGGCACAGCGGAATGGACCCCATGACCGTCTTTGAAAGAATAGACAGCCTTTCAAAAAAGTCGAATGAAAAATACACCGGATACGTTTCGATACTTGCAGCCACAACCTACGGAATGAAAAAGGACGTATTCCCGGCGGAATGCTTTTCCGAGTGCGTCCCGTGTAATTATCACGGAATAGAAACATTCATTCCGTGCGGGTACGACGCCGTGCTATCGACGACATACGGAGATTACATGAAGCTTCCGCCTGTCGAAAAACGCGGCGTATGGCACGGAAATCTCGTATTCTACCCTGATATTCCGTATAAAGATGCGCTGAAAAGCATGAATCTCAATAATCAATAAGGAGCAGACTATGGATAAAAAAATATTGGTCACCCGCTCCTCCCTGCCGGACTTTGAAGAATACTGCGAGGAAATCAGGGACATCTGGGACAGCCGATGGCTCACCAACAACGGTTCAAAGCACCGCCTTCTCGAAAAGGAATTAAAGGAATATCTCGGCGCACAAAATATCACTCTCTTTGTCAATGGACATCTCGCCCTTGAAAGCGTCATAGAAGCGATGGAACTTCCTAAGGGCGGCGAGATTATAACCACGCCGTTCACATTCGCCTCAACAACCCACGCAATAGTGCGCTGCGGACTCACTCCGGTATTCTGCGATATCAAGCGAAGCGATTACACCATCGACGAAAGCCTTATCGAAGGACTTATTACCGATAAAACATGCGCTATTATGCCTGTGCATGTATACGGCAATGTCTGCAACGTGGAGGCGATAAAGCATATAGCTGAAAAACACTCGCTTAAAGTCATTTACGACGCGGCTCATTCCTTCGGCGTAACATACAGGGGCGTTTCCACGGCAAATTTCGGCGACGCTTCCATGTTCAGCTTTCACGCCACCAAGGTATTCAACACCATCGAGGGCGGAGCAATATGCTGCGGCGATCAAAAGATTGCCAAAAAACTGGGATATATTAAAAATTTCGGCATTGAAAATCCGGAAAGCACCCTGTTTGTCGGAGGCAACGCCAAAATGAACGAATTTCAGGCGGCGATGGGCTTATGCAATCTTAGACGCCTGAATGAAGATATTCAAAAAAGAAAAAACGCGACTGAGCGATATATTTCGCATCTCTCCGGAACAGACGGAATCGTCATATTCAATGAACAGCCCGACGTGCAAAGTAACTACGCTTATTTCCCTGTAGTATTTGAACCGGAAAAATTCGGCGCTGACAGGGACAGCGTTTTTTCCGCGCTGGCTGATAACGGCATAGGCGCAAGAAAATATTTCTATCCCCTTACAAGCGAGTTTGAATGCTATAAAGGAAGATTCAATCCCGAAAGCACTCCTGTCGCACTGGAAATAAGCAAAAAGGTTCTGACTCTTCCTCTTTATTCCGACCTGTCGCTTAACGATGTTGATACAATATGCGATATTATACTTGCTTAAAAAAAATAAAAACAAAAAAGACCGGTGCGATTTGCATTCTTATGGAATGAACCGCACTGGTCTTTGATTTTATTGATTTTTTCCCTGATCCTTTTCGATTTCGCGCATTTTTTCCAATGTAGCTTCTCTCTTGGCTATCAGCTCATCGTACTCGTCCCTGCGCGGTATGAATTGCTCCTCGGCGGATTTTTTAAGCTCCTCCGCCTTTGCGAGATCTTCAAGAGCAGCCTGTCTTCTTTCGGAGCATTCCTCGTAATCACGCAAAATAGATGATGTGAGAATCTTTCTTCTAATAAGAGCAATGACGATATTTTCATCCTCATCGTCCGAAATCTTCTCATTGTCAGAGGCGATCTCGTCCTCAAGCTCCTGAAATTCCGCGTCTACTATGTCAAATTTATCCTTCGCGGTTTCATATAAGCTCATTGAATCGTCATAAAGTCTGGAAAGATGGGCAAACATACCGCCGTTCTGTATGGACTGCAAACGGTCGTTGATCACTACAAGCTCGTCCTGAACGTCTATTGCCCTGTTGGCTTCCTCGAAATCTCCGAGGAAGGGTCTTGTGCGTTCAATATCGACAAAACCGGCTACAGTTATATCGTCCGCGCTTCCCGCCTTGCTGAGTTCGCTGAGATCACGCTCAAGGTTCTCTTCAAGAGCCGCAACGCCGTATTCGCATGCCTCCCTGAGAATTTCACGGTAATAGGCGTGCGTTTTCTCCATCGACGTGGGAAAGCTGTCCTCCACTCCGTCAGTGCCCGCAATGCAGGCTATCACAGGATTTGAGGAAAGATCTATCACAAGACTTCGCATGCTCTGGATAGTGTCAAGATCGCACATCGACGTCGTAGCCGTACCCACGCACCTGTCGTCCCACGGTATCGGCTGGGATACCCTGCCCTCGCTGTCAAAGACGTCGCACCTGCCGTCGCCCTGCTGGAGCAGAAGAAGATACCTGTCTGTGAGAAGTCCGGCGATAAGCGTGGTTCCGTACATTCTCTCAGTACGCACGCCGCGGCTGTATTCATCGCCGTATTTCGGAGCGTTCGCAAGCTCCTCCTCGGTAAGGGGATTTTCCCTGAGTTCGCCGTCAATAGCGATTATCCACCTTGAAACAATGCTGCGTTTGAGCCAGTAGAGCAGTTCGCCCTGCTTTTCCTCGTCAAAAAGCAGTTCCTCCTTGCCTATTTCCCTCAGCTCGGAGCCAAATTCCGACAGCACCTCTCCGGCTATCTCGCACGCGAATTTAGAACCGACATTGCTTCGCAGGCAGTTTGGGTCACCGTGACCGTCGGCGACAGCAAAGACCCTGAATTTTCCCTGATCCCTTTTGATACCGTAATCTTCGCAGGGGGTATTTTTTCTTATATGACTTGCTCCCCGGACGGATCTGCAAAAAAACTCATATGGCACCTGCTTCACCCTCTTTCATTCAGAGAACGGCGATCAGGACCATTCCTCATCAAGCTCTTCCCAGCCCGTGTCGCCCGCTCCTGTATCGTTGAGCGTAACGGGTATCGGATCCGGAGCGTCAAACACCGGTTGTTCGTCAGCCGACTCGAATACTATCTTGTCATCGTCAAGATTTGCCGTCGCGTTTCTCAGAATGGAAGCGCCGCTTGCCTCGTCGCCTGCCATGCGTGAAGAACCAGCCATCATTGAAGCCGATACTGAAACCGCTATTATCATATTTTTGAGGGTTTCCAGATCGCTTGTCTGAATGACGGCTTCCTTGTCTCTTACGATTTCCTCGAGAACCTTTTTGTTCGCCTCGTCGCCTATGGCAATCGCGATCTTTCTCGCTATCTGGAACCATCTGTTTGACTGGCTGATATTCTTTAATTCCTTCTCCCAGTTGTCGTTAGGCTCGCCGTCGGACATGAAGATAAGCACGGGGGCGCAGAAGCCTGTTTCGCTCACGAGGAAGGAGCTTCTGCTGAGTTTCGCGTTAAGCTCCTTGAGAGCCGCGCCCAAATCCGTCAGACCGCCCGCTTTGGCGTCGTTCCAGTAGAAATGCTCCACCGACACCAAGCCCTGCGGAGTGAGCCACTTCGCGCCGTTTGAAAACGTAATTGCGCCTATCTTTATCTCCGCCTCCGGAATTTCGGCGACCTTCTCCCTGAGAATAGGCTCCAGCTCCCTCATTGCGCGGTTAACGCTGGATATCCTGTCGCCGTCCATGCTTCCCGATGTGTCGATGACGTAAATTAACGGCAGAACCTTCTTGACGATAACGCTGTCTGTTCCTGGCATAAATAATTACCTCCTGTTTTTATAAAAACGATTAATCTATCACTGCATTCTGATCTGCTTGTCATACGCTTCAACCACGATTCCCGCCTTGAACGGGATAACCTCCTTGGGCTGAACCTGCTTCTGCTTTCCGCTTGGCGTGGTCGCCGGAAGAATCATGGAGGTCATGTTTTTCAGACCGAGAATATTCGGATTGTCCGGCTTGCATACCACTCCAGCCACCGGACTCAGAGCGTCGTCGGCATTACATGTGCCGAGCTGGCAGCGGTAAATTCTCGATCCCCTCGCAGCCGCCATGACATAGGACGGCAGCTTTATCGTGTGGAGAATCGGCACGGGTCTGCCGCATACGTCGCAGGCGGTCGTAGACGCATTCTGAATGAACACCTCGTTGCCGCAGGCGCACTTGACTATCTCGCTCCTGAATCGCACAAGCGCCTGTAGCCAGTAAATCTCTATCAGACGTTTCTGGGGATTTTTAAGCGCGTCCTGACTGAACGCCACAAGAAACTGCTCCTTGAGATAGGACGGCATGTATGACCAGCGTTCTATGACAGTCCTCTGAATATTCCTCACCGGCGCGTTTGCGTTGTTTGATGGGTCAAATATAAACAGAGGATCCTTGCCGTAAAGCTTGTCCGCAAGCTGATCGGTAAAGCAGGGCGCGGAAATCCACCGCTTGCCCTCGAGCGGGTGATTGCAGAAGAGTATCAGGAAAAGTATCGCGGCAAGCGAATACAGATCCGACTGGGTATCCGGCAGAACGCTTCCGTTTCCGTTGACAATTTCGGGAGCCATATAGCGCGGCTTGCCTAAAATGCCCGTATGCGTGCCGTTGGGCGCAACGTTGTCGTTGTCGCAGATAAGCACGTCGCCGTTCTTGGGATTAATGAAGAAATTGCCGTCGTTGAGATCCTGATAGCTGTAGCCGTTGTTGTGAAGAATACGGAAAGCGGATACTATCTTGATGCATGCCTGAGTAGCCGCAACAAACGAGGCGAAGTTGCAGGTAGGAGAAGCGAGAATCTTGCTGAGGTCATAATAACCGTCCGGTCTGATGTCCATAATATATCCGAATGTGCCGCCAACCTTTTCGGTGACAGCCTGCGGCCAGAGGAACGCCTTGTCAGGCGAACCCTTGGCTGTTATTTTTTTCAGATTTTCATAGAACAGATCGGGCTTTCTGAGCGCCTCCGGCTTGTACCACTTCAAAGCCTTTTTCTCGCCCTGATAATCTATGCAGTAAACCTCTCCCTGTCCGCCTTCGCCGAGAGGTTTCCCTACTGTAAAGGAAACGCCGGCGCAGGTTTTGAGAGTCTGACCCTTTTCAAGCATTGACATAGCAGTCTGTCTTCCTTTCTTAAAAAGCCCGTATTATACAAGCTTACAAAACGACAATAAGAGCATAAAAACACATAAATTTAGTAATCGTTTTCTTAAATTTTACAACAGATATTATAAAATGTCAAGTTTATTTTTGCAAACGGAGCCGAAATCAATCCGCTCTGCGCCGCCACATCACAAGGAATACAACTCCCGCGAGCGCCGTCAGCATTATGACGACGCACCACGTCGCACTCAACCTTACGCCTGTAGGCAGCAGGGCGTTTCGTGTGTTGACTACCGCTATAGTTGCGTTGTCTTGCAGCACAAATGTCTTGGAATTGACATATTCCAGATCCTCTTGATTCAGCTTGAAGGAGGTTGTGTAATCCTCATTGTCCTCCGTTATGGTTATGGAAACGCGCTTGGGCAGAGTGATAACCACAGTGTCGCCATGCTTCATGGTGAAGGTTCCGTTTGAATGCAGCGCTGCCGTCTGTGAAACGCCGTTCTTTGTCCACTCGTACTGCTCCGAGGAATCGGCGCCCTCAGCCTTGATTGTAAACGTGAATTCCTTATCCTTGTTTCCTATAGTGCCGTTGACCGTCTTGGTAAGCGTAAGATTCGCGGGGGAATATACCGGGTTGTTCGGAACGTTAATGACATACGCGTTTTCCTCCTGCGAACCGGACACCGTAAGCATTCCTTCCTCGCCGGCGCCGGTCATAGTGACGGTTCCAAGCTCGGAAATGGTGAATATAATGTCGCCGCTGAATCCCTCATAGTTTTCCGGCGCTGTAAGCTCGGTCAGATAATATTTGCCATGGTCAAGAGTGTTGTCTATCTTGGGAATAATTCCGTCCGCGCCCGTCACGAGATCCTCATAGCCGATTATCGGGTCGTAGTCCTTGGATTCGCCGCCGATTACCTTGACGCTGTGGTAAAGCGCGAAGTGCGCCCCGCTCAGGGCTTCGCCGGTTCTTGCGCTGACCTTCCTCGCCTGAAGCGTGAACGGCTTGTTGTATACGTCGATATAGGCGATGACCGATACGCTTGCGCGTGTCGCGGCACGTCCGGAAGCCCATATTTCATCATTGCCGGTTACGGTAGGCATATTGTCCTCCCCGATCGAGAAGCTGACCGGATTCGGCAGACATATGTATCAATCGTGGGTATCCGTCTGAGTCAGCGTGTAATCCTAACCGCGAATCACATCGTACATAACCGTAATTCTGCCGTGCGAATCCGATGTGAAAACGCCTATGGAATAATCTCCGCGTTCAAGGGTGAATTTGCCTCCCGCAAGCGGCTTTTTGGTCTTCATATCGTAAAGCGTGATGACAACGCCGTCGGAGCGGGTATTGGTGATGGAATCAGAACGTGCGTTTCCCGCGCTGAGAATGTCCTCGGCAGTCTGTTCAGCCGCGCCCGTGCCGTAGGTTACGATATAGGAATGCTCAACCGGAGTATCCGATTCCTTTGAAACAGAGCTTACAGTTACGCGGCTGCCGCTGCTCAACTGCGTAATGCTGCCGTAGCTTGTCACAGTACCGTCGTTTCCGACAACAGGCGATTCAAGCTCGACCTCGCGGATTACGTAATCGTCAATGCTCTTGCCGCTTTTCAGACCGTCAAAGAAATATCTGACAGACGTATTGGGCGATTCAATCTGTCTGACAGAGCCTTTAAGCAATTCGCCGCTGATATAGACCGCGGTGTATATCGGCGCGTGCGACTTGACATAAGACTCGTCGCTCCATATCTTCCTGACCTCAAGCTCCCAGCCTCTCTGGTTGCTGACGTACATTCTTGGCGACTCATTGGCTCTGACCCAGCCGGTATTCTCGTCCGTTCCGCTGTCCACAATGTACGTTCCGCCCTCGCGCTCGTATCCGAGAAGCTTGTAGCCAAGAGGAATTTCGTTGTTTCTCTCCACAACGCTGAATCTCGTGCCGACGGGAAGATTCGGCACGCAAACAGTGTACCACGCCGGAATCATCGAGATAGCGCCGTTCATGGAGGTTTCAAACGTGATTGACGACCTGCGGTTCGACGGAATATTGTTCAAATCCGATTCTCCGGTGGAGGCAAAGCACTTGTTTTCTGCATCCCAGCTGCAAAGATTGCCTTCGGGATCCCTGACGTAATACTTATACATGTTGGCGAGTCTCAGCACATCGTCGGAGCCGTTTGAGAGATACAGACGGTAGCTGAATGTGGTGCGGTCCTGCTGAGATGAGATAACCGCGCCGGACGGGTCATAGAGACGCTTCTGAACGCTGAGAGTTCTCGGCGAGTCGGATTGTACGTGGTTGTCAAAAACGATGGTCGGTCTTTCGCTGACCTGAAGCCAGCCGGAATCGAACAGATTGCGGTTGGAATTGCCTATGGATTCTCCCGTAACCTGCGTGCCGTTTACCGAAACAACGTCGTAGACCTCCGTATTAACGCCGCATTCTATAACCTTGTATTCGATAGTATTGGCGGGGAAGTGTATCTCGGCGCTCCTGCCCGGATTCAGCAGGTATACCGAGCTGTAGGACTTTGTGCTGTTGGGCGGAGTATACGTTTTGACATAGCTTACTCTCTCGGTTGAATTCTGATAGGTAACGCTGATATTTTCATCATTGTTCTGAAGAAGATGCTCCTGACCCTCGGCTTCGTCCTTGTACCATATCTGATAAGGATATTCCACAAGATCGAAGTCTATATCGTCCGTACCGGAAACCTTCTTGGTGAGAACGACGTGTCTGGGGGTGATATAGCTGAGGTTGAAGCGCATATGCAGGTTGGAAGCACCCGCGCCGCGTTCCATATAGAACACCGTCATGGTGTGAGCGGAATAGTCCTTGAATATCTTCTCTTCGACTGCAAAGTAATTGGCGAGATATTGGTTTACCTCATCTTCGGTTGCGGAGGGCTTGCGGGCTTTGTAATTTTTTTTGAATATTTCGCGGAGATTGGTAGGCGAAGCGCCGTCGTATACAACGTCGCCCGTTGCGAAATTGACGCTTCCGGACAGCGCGGAGTGAATACCTCCAAGGTCTATAACAAGCTCGTTGTCAACGTAAAGCCAGAAGTCGTCGTCGCCCTTGAATTCAAAGATAATGTCGTGTCCCCACGCGTCGTGACCGTTCGGGGTCTGAACGAATTCGGCGGTAATCTCCATGCCGTTGTAGTAATTCGGGCTTTCTCCGACGGTATGCAGCTTTTCGTACTTGCGCGGATCGTTCTCAGGCAGCTTTCCGACGCTCGGATCCCTGTAATCCGCCGACGCGCTGTAAAGATTTTCGGGATTTTTATAGGAATAAACGCCGGCTGTGATTGTGTCGTAGGGGAAGAACTGTCCGTGCTGCAACGTAGACTTCTGCCCGTTGTCGGTGGTTCCAAGCTCCTTGTACACCGTGAAGTTGCTGCCCGTCTCACCGCTGCTCTCATTGACGAGAGTGGCGAAATTCTGGCAGCTGTCGAATTCAAAATAACCGCTGGCACTGTATATACTCTCTACGAAAAGATTGTTGACGTCTGTGGCTCCGCTGAAAAGCTCGGAGAAGGATCTGCCGCTTTTGGTGGCGACAGGATAGCCGTTGGACTTTATGTCGGTGGAGAGAGGTCCCTTGGTATTTCCCGTATTTCCAAGCACGGAATTCTGCAGCGAATTGCTCGGAAAATCTATCATTTGCATTCGTATGCCGTATTGCGCGTTGTCGATAGTTCCGACTCTGGTGAGCGTCTTTAGGGGAGCGTGAACCTTCGCGAAATAGAATGTGTCAGCCTGGTCGCGGTAACCGGAGAATACGGTATCGCTGCTTATATTCGCCTTTAATCCGGAGAAGGCGTAATAGTCGTTGTCCCACGCAAGAATGGTGGAATAATACTCATGATCGCGCCTGCCGGGAAGATTGATTCCTATTTTCTTATCCGCGAGAATCTGCCCGTTCTTGATCTGGGGGGCAATGAATTTGCGGGAATACGGGTTGTAAAGCTCATAGTAGAAATTCGGCGAGCCGTCGTCGTAGTGGTATTCGATAAAGTTCCACAGCAGGGTGTTTATCTGATTGCCCACCCACATTATATTGTCGCCGCGTTCATAGCAGGGATAGAGCGTTCCGTCACAGTCCACCGCGTAGAATTCATATGTTTTCCTGTCGTTGTTCCACACGCGGGTATAGACAATCACGCTCGAACCATCCGGAGCGTCGGAAACGCTTATCTTTTCGGCTGAATATGTGACGAAATCTTCCCTGCTCAATCCTGATAATTCCGTCAGACAAAGCCATTGATTGTCCATCACGGCTGCCGCGTCAGACACGGTGAAGGCGCTGCCGTCAAAGCAAACGCATTTGCCGCCGGAGGTTAGTCTGACCTTGCCGTCATATGGCGTGACGGTTATCACAGAGGCGTTTTCCTCATCGGTAAGCGTAAGGCTGTCGCCTATCGCGAGATATTTCGTCACTCCATTTACGTCAGCCGAAAGCCTGTAGCTGCTGCCCTCTTCAAGGTGAAATGTCCATTCGGTTATATTGCTGTCCTCAGCCACAAAGAGAGTGTCCCTCCTTGTAGTGGTATCGGGAGGCGTACCGATCTCGGTACGCACAAGCAGCGTCACCATCGAGAGCGAATTGGCTGATTCATCAGCCATCATGGCAATGCCATCGGTTCCGCCTGTGTAATTCATCAGACCGTAGGACTTGCCGTCGAAGCCGTAGTAATCGTCAGGAGCCGAGCCGGTATTCACGTAATGAATGTATACGCTGCTGTTGCCGCTGTTATTGTTGTCAGACCAGTATCGTATGCCGACGCCGCTGCCGGAATGCTGTAGCCATTTACCCTCGTCGTTTTTTTCAGATAGAATGAATTCTCGGCGGAAGCGCTGCTCACTTCGATAACGTCGGCTTCGTTCTCTGAAAGCTCCAGATTATTAGCGGTTATATTGTGAATATATTTTTTTCCGCCGTTGACAAAGGTGTATATCTTATAACCGCTGCCTTCCGGCTCAAAATATCATACCGCCGCCGATCCGGGCGAAGTTGTTTCTATCAGGCAGGAATTTGTATTGAGCGTATTCTTAAAAAACTGATTCGCGCCGTTTCTGATAACGGAAAGATGCAATCCTTTTGCAGCCCTTCTGCCGTTCAGATCCTCTAAGGAAGTCAGCGGGTCAAGACCTGTGCCGGCTACATACGGCTCCGGAGCGTTGACGATGGCGTAAACGCTGAATCCTAAGGCGAAGAAGCCCACCTTGCCGTCCGTAACGGTGAAATCGGTTATTTTTTCACGAGTGCCGTCGTCCATTATGTGCCATACCTCGGTCACACCCTCGGCGGTAATACCGGGGTCGGCGATTTCGACTCTTACGGGGCAGGATTCGTCGGGCTGATATTCCAATTCGCCGTTGCTGATGGTGATATTGTAGGCGACAACAACGTCGGCGTCATCGCTTGTTTCCTCGGAAACGTCGTCCGCCTCAGGATATTTTCCGCTCACGTCGATTGCCTCGGCGGAAGCGCCCTCCGGCATCATGCCGTAAAGCGTTACGGATTTCTCCTCCTCATTCTCGCTCAAAGCTCTGATGACAAAGCTCCGCGCTTTCCTGAGTGAACCCGTCGTCCTCGATAACGCCGTCAGGATCGTTGTCAATAAACAGATGCCCGAACGCAGGATCCGCGTCGGGGTCAAAATCATCTTCCGCATCCGTATTCTCTCCGTCTGCAGAATCATAATCCGAACCGGAAGTAACCTCTGCCTTGACCGCCGCAAGACTGTCGCCGAAATTAATATATAAAACAGCCGCCACAGCTGACGCAAGCAGAAGCATCGCGAAAGCAATTCCGGTCAGACGCCTGCTTTTGCTCAGATTTCCCCAAAAAAATCCGGCAATTCCCCCGCGTCGATTTAAAGAGACGCGCTTTGATCTGTTACCTGAATTCATGCATCATTCCTCCATTCACAATAGTTTGTTAAGTATGTGATGAATTGGTTATATTCCTTAAAAGACAAAACTCACATCTTACACATTATTATAACATATTTCTGTAAAAAGCGCGAAGGGTATATAGATATTTTTAACTAATTTCTGCATGAATTTAGGGAATAATTGCCTTATTTTTTTCTACAACTTGCATATCAATCCATCACAAAAAGCGGAACCGATATAAATCGGTTCCGCTCTGAATTGTGAATACGTTATATTAATATTTCCAAAGCATGATATAATCAGAATGCGATATTGCAGGCAAAAGATTACTTCTTTGCGTTTTTTTGCGCCTTGATTACCTTGAGACGGCTGAATTCCTCTCTGTCCTTTTCGTCGAGCGCGTCGGTGATATATTTCACTGTAGCCTCGAACTTGGGAATCATGATGTTCTTCAGGGCGTTCGCACGCTTCTGGGTTTTCTTGATTGCGTCAGCGAGACGGTAGACGCAATTCTCCACCTCCGCCAGCACAGCCGTGAGACGCTTGACCTCCTGAAATTTCAGATATGCGCGGTCTATCATTGAATTCGACGTGTACATACCGAACGGTATCGTCAGCGGACGTTCCTCCAGACGCACAGTCGGAATTTCCACGCCCATTACCGAACGGTAGTCTATGGTAAGTCCGTCGTCCACAGGCACAGCCTCCGCAAGCGGCTCGCAAAGTCCGAATACAATATTCGCTCTTTGCAGCGCTATATACGCCTCGGAATAATTTGTGTCGATCTCGCTCTGAATTGTCGCGGCGCGATCCATCATTGTCATCATTTCACGCACTAAAATATTGCGCTTGCGGTCGAGCAGGTCATAACCCACTCTGGCAAGCTCCAGCGATTTTTTTGTTGCAATAAGATTGCCCTTGGTGGGGACTGCGTTTACAGCCAAATGACCTCACTCCTTTCTTGCCTTGTTTCTTGCTTTTGGCGGGTACTCCTTTTGTATTCGCCTTTCCTCGTTGTATGGATTGGCGCGTCTTGCTCGCTCGGCTTCGCCTCGCTCGTGAGGGCTTTGCCCTCACACTCCCAGCAGGGCTCTGCCCTGCACCCGCGAGGAGGTCCAGACCCCCTCGACTCCCACGCTCGCATTCGCTCGCTAGTTGGGCGCTTCGCGCTTTCTTTTCTTTTTTCTTTTTTCTATTTTCTTTTATTTTCTTTTATTTTCTTTTATTTTCTTTTATTTTCTTTTAATCTTTCTTCGGCGCGTGATAAAACTTCTCTAACGTCTCGTTATCCACTCTGTCAAGCTCTTCCCTCGGCAGCTCACTCAGCAGCTCCCACCCTAAAGTAAGACTCTGCTCCATCGAACGCGCTTCATTCTCGCTCTGTCTGATAAATGTATTCTCAAACCTCTTGCCGAATTCCAGCAGCTTCTTATCGCTCTCCGAAAGCTCCTCCTCGCCTATGACAGACGCCAGTGAACGCGCATCCTGCACCTTCGCGTATGAAGCGAAAAGCTGATTCGACAAGGCGGCATGATCCGCCCTTGTAAAGCCCTCGCCTATGCCGTCCTTCATCAGACGCGAAAGCGACGGCAGTATGGACACCGGAGGATATATTCCCGAACCGTCCAGAGCGCGGTCAAGCACGATCTGTCCTTCTGTGATATATCCTGTCAAATCCGGAACAGGGTGAGTAATATCGTCATTGGGCATAGTGAGAATCGGTATCTGCGTAACCGAGCCTTTATGCCCCTTTATCATTCCGGCACGCTCATACAGCGACGCTAAATCGGAATACAGATATCCCGGATAGCCCTTTCTGCCAGGAATCTCGCCCTTGGAAGATGAAAATTCACGGCACGCCTCCGCGTATGAGGTCATGTCTGTCATTATTACAAGCACGTGCATATCGTGTTCAAAAGCAAGGTATTCCGCGGCGGTCAGCGCACATCTTGGGGTGAGGATTCTCTCGATGATAGGGTCATTGGCAAGATTGAGGAACATTGTCACGCGCTGAAGCACTCCCGATTCCTCAAAGGAACGCCGGAAGTAATCGGCGACGTCATTCTTTACGCCCATAGCCGCGAAAACAATACAGAATTTCGCGTCCTCATCGTTTGCGATCTTAGCCTGACGCACGATCTGAGCCGCAAGTTCGTTGTGCTTCATTCCGGAGCCGCTGAATATAGGCAGCTTCTGACCTCTGATAAGCGTAATCAGCGTATCTATGGATGAAATTCCCGTACAGATGTAGTTCTGCGGGTAGACTCTCGACACGGGATTTATCGGCGTGCCGTTGACGTTCATACGCTTTTCGGGATAAATTCTGCCAAGACCGTCAATAGGCGTTCCCACGCCGCTGAATATTCTTCCCTGAATTTCCGGAGAAAGGTCAAGCTCCATAGGTCTGCCCTTTAAACGGGTGCGCGTGTTGTTCAGGGAGATTCCCCTCGTACCCTCAAAGACCTGGATTACCGCCTTGCCTCCCTCTATGGTGACGATTCTGCCGTGGCGCACGCTTCCGTCGTCAAGGCGTATCTCGACTATTTCCTCATATGAAGGGCAGTCCACGTCGTCGAGCACGATCAGCGAACCGTTGATCTCCTTGACTCCGATATATTCAAAAACCATTCTGTTACTTCCCCTCCTGATATGATCATGAAACCGTGAACGTATTTATCACGTCGTCGATCTCTCTGGTATAGCCGTCGAGCAGCTCTTCCCTGTCGTTGGGAACGTCGTATTTTATGCGTACTATCTTGTCAAAGAGTCCGCTGTCTGTTATCTTGGAAAGCGGCACGCCCTGCGCGACCGCGTAAGCAGCCACGTCATAAAGATGAAGCGTAGCCCGCATCATTTTCAGCTGCTTGGAAAGCGGCACATAGGTATCGTCCTTGTGGAACGCGTTCTGCTGAAGGAATCCGACGCGGATAGCCTTGGTTATTTCGATAATGAGCTTCTGGTCGTCGGGAAGCACGTCGGAACCTATGAGCTTTACGATTTCCATGAGACTTGCTTCCTCCTGAAGCAGCGCGGCAAAACGCTCGCGGCACTTCATAAAATCCTCGCCGACGTTATCGCAGTACCATTTTTCCAGGTCCCCCGCGTATTCGCTGTAGCTGTCGAGCCAGTTTATTGCGGGATAATGTCTGGCATAGGCGAGGGATTTGTCCAGCGCCCAGAAGCAGCGCGTGAACCTCTTGGTATTCTGGGTGACAGGCTCAGAGAAGTCGGAACCCTGCGGTGAAACAGCCCCGATTATCGTGACCGAGCCTTGTCTGCCGCAAAGCGATTCCACAAGCCCCGCACGCTCATAGAATTCCGAAAGGCGCGACGGCAGATATGCGGGAAATCCCTCTTCGGCGGGCATTTCCTCCAAACGTCCGCTGATCTCGCGCAGTGCCTCAGCCCAGCGTGAGGTCGAATCCGCCATAATCGCCACATGATAGCCCATGTCGCGGTAATACTCGGCGAGCGTTATTCCGGTATATATGGAAGCCTCACGCGCAGCGACAGGCATATTTGACGTATTGGCGATAAGGCATGTTCTGTCGGTCATGGGACGGTTGGATTTCGGGTCGATAAGCGAAGAAAATTCCTCAAGCACCTGACTCATTTCATTCCCGCGTTCGCCGCAGCCGACGTATACGATAATATCCGCGTCGCACCACTTGGCGAGCTGGTGCTGGGTCATGGTCTTGCCCGTTCCGAATCCGCCCGGAATGGCAGCCGTACCACCCTTGGCAATAGGAAAGAGCGCGTCGATAACGCGCTGTCCGGTAATCAGCGGGATATTGGCGTAAAGACGCTCGTTGATCGGGCGCGGATGACGGATAGGCCATTTCTGACACAGAGTCAGTTCGTGTATTTTACCGTCGTCGTCCTTTAATGTGACAACGGTATCGTTGATTTTATATTTCCCGTCAGGAACGACGCTTTCCACAACGCCGGAAATGTCGGGACGCACAAGGCAGCGGTGTTCTATGATGGACGTTTCGGGACAGGTGGCATAGATCATGCCGCCCTCCAGTCTGTCTCCGACCCCGACGCGGATCGTCACGTCCCATTCACGCTCGGTATCGAGCGATGGTACGCTTGCGCCGCGGTCAATAAACGCGCTGCCCGAATGCTTTTCGATTTCTTTAAGCGGACGTTCTATGCCGTCGAAGATATTGTCGAGAATGCCCGGTCCGAGGGTCGCGGAAAGCAGACCACCGGTGGAAAAAACCGGTGCGTCGGGCATAAGACCGGTTGTTTCCTCATAGACCTGAATTGTCGTATATTCACTGGAAATGCCGATGACCTCGCCCGCAAGACGCTGCTCGCCGACATACACCATTTCCATCATTGTCAGATCGGTCTTACCCTTAATGGTCACCACAGGGCCATTGATGCCGTAGATTTTATAGGACTTTTCCATAAGGGCATCACCTCCAAAAAAATAATTATGCTATAGTCAAGCCGGAATTCTCCGCAAACCACTCGTGCTGCTGCTCCAATGTAACATCGAGAGTCACGTCAAGCACTCTTCCTATCTCGGTATTTTCCGCGCGCAGTCCGCCTAAAATAATATCGGGATCGACCTTTACCGTACAGTCGCCGAACGCCGTTTTGATAAGCGGGGAACATTTCTTGTCCCTGTCGCGTATATAAATGACAGTGGAAGCCATATGCTCCTCGCCGCACCTGATAAACGCCTTTTTAGCTTCAATCGCGGCTCTGCGGAGATATGTCTTGTACGCGTCGGTCTTTGTGAATTCCTCGAGCTTGGCGGCGGCTCTTTCAAATACCTCTTTTTCAATCTCATTTCTGCGGGCTAAGAGCGCCTTTTTCCCCGCGCTCTCCTTTTCGGCAAGCTCGCGGCTTATCATGCTGCGCACTTCGCCTGTCCTCCGCTGAATGGTCTTATAGCTTTCCTCGCGGAATTCCTTCTCCGCCTTTTCCAGCTCGACGGCATTCTGCGCCTCCACCTCGCGCATGATCTTGTCATGCTGCTCCTGCGCGTATTCGTTGATAGCCAGCATGAATTTGCTGAGTTTTTCTTCCTGTGTCAACATAGTGAAAACTACACCCTTTCGATATTTCACCCTTAGGGTAAAAGAATAAAAATTAAGAAAAATCAGATTTTCACGCCGATTGCCTCACGGACATAGCGGGAAATGGAATCCTTGGCGCGTCCGTTGCCGTGCCTGTCTGGAATTTCCACTATCAGCGGGCGGGAAACCGTAAGCTTGAGGTCATACACAAGGTCGGGACACAGCGAAACAAGCCGCTCGGTCATGAGAATTATTCCCACTGACTCGTCAGCCATCGCGCTTCTGAGCGCATGCTCAACCTCCCAATCCTCATGCACGACAGTTCCCTCGATGCCCGCAAGCCGCAGACCCGTCGCGGTGTCTATATTGTCGCTGATTAAGTAGAATTTCAAAGGAAGCCCAGTCCTTTCCGTCCGGAATTATCCGAGAATGATACCGGCAGTATTGGGAATAAGCGCGGCAGCCTCGGTGATATTCGGGAGCTTGTTGAGTATCATGATAGCGATAACAAGACCGTAAAGCGCGATGGATTCGCCCAGAGCGACGAAGATAAGCGCCTTACCGAATGCCTTGGGATCCTCGCTCGTCGCGCCGATAGCAGCCGGAGCGCCGGCAGCGACTGCAATACCGCCGCCTATGCCGCTGATGCTTGTTGAAAGAGCCGCGGCAAGCAGACCAAGACCCACAGCCAGACCCATGCTGGAAGCCGTCTCGGTTGAGGACGAGGCTGTTTCGGCTGTTTCGGCTGTTTCAGCTGTTTCGGAAGCTGCCGTCGTTGTAACCGGAGCCGCCGCGTCGTCGCCGGAAGCCATTGCCGTCATAGCGCCG
>JAEEGL010262163.1_pt1 | contig 48816 bp, 31 predicted proteins | sample 9134231 | NCBI WGS metagenome assembly JAEEGL01 (sample SAMN16246548, study PRJNA631951) | gut metagenome | biome: gut microbiome; feature: rumen; material: fiber-attached | host: Bos | place: Iran: Karaj | collected 2018-10 | reverse complement strand
TGAAATCGACGGGTTCAACATGATCAAAGACATGAAGACCTGTCTGTTCTTCACGTCACGCCCCTTGAAAGACAGTGAGGTGGCCTACATGAAGACGAAGAAGCAGATACCCTCTGTGTTTCCCATCGGCTATGACGGTCTGGCGTTCATTGTCAACACCCAAAACAATGACACATGCATCAGCGTCAAGGACATCAAACGTATTCTGAGCGGCGAGGCCACCAAGTGGAGCGACATCGTGCCAGGCTCAAAACGTGGGGAAATAGACGTGGTATTTGACAACAAGCAGTCTGCCACCCTGCATTATGTGGTAGACTCTATTCTGGATGGCAAGCCCATCAATAGTCCGAACATCACTGCCGCAAAGACGAGCAAGGAAGTGATAGACTATGTGGATGACACTCCAAATGCCATCGGTGTGATTGGTTCAAACTGGCTCAACGACAAGCGCGACACCACCAACACCACCTTCAAGAAGAATATACATGTGATGTCTGTGACGGTCAACGACGAGGCCACTCCCCGCAATAGTTGGAAACCCTATCAGGCATACTTGCTGGATGGTCGTTACCCATTCGCAAGAACCATATATGCTATCTGTGTAGACCCACAGAAAGCACTCCCCTGGAGTTTCGCCAACTATGTGACCAGTCCTGTCGGACAGATGATTGTGTTTAAGTCGGGACTCCTTCCCTATCGTGGCGATATCACCATCCGCCGTGTCAATGTGAAAAAACAATAAATGATTAAACCTTGACATATTCGTCACGTCATAAAGTCGAATCATGCCAACCAATTATTAACGACATTAAAAAACCTAAGAAAATGAAAGCAAGAAAATATCTGATTGCAGGTGCGCTCGTCTTAGGACTCTCCGCACCCGTTATGGCTCAAGACTACGTGTCAGCCATTGAGAATGTATCCAACGCACTGAAAGCTGACCCCACAGGCCTTGGCTCCGCCAAAAGTCTGGTGAAAGACTATATGAAGCAATTCAAGAAGAACCCAGAGGCCATGGTAGCCCTTGGCAACGCCTATCTGTCCAACAAGCAGTTTGCCAAAGCCGTGGAGTGTGCCGACCTGGCTCTGAAGAAGAATAAGAACTATGGTGAGGCCTACATCCTGAAGGGTGACGTGGAGTCGCTGAAGGACGATGGTGGCCAGGCAGCCGGCTGGTATCAGCAGGCAATGACCCTCGACCCCAAGAACCCCAATGGCTATATGCGTTACGCCAACGTATACCGCAAACGTAGCCCTCAGGAGTCAGAAAGAGCTCTTGCCGAGCTTCGCAAGAACTGCCCTGACTTTGATGTCGACGCTGAAGCTGCTCACACTTTCTATACCTCCGGCCAGTATGAGAAGGCCATGGAGTATTTCGAAAAGACCAACCTGCAGAAGCTCTCTGAGAGCCGCATTGGTGAGTATGCCCTCACTGCTCTGTCTGTAGGCAACTCCGCCAAGGGTCTTGACGTTTCAAAGATTGCCATCCAGCGCTTCCCATCCAACCATGGTTTCCTGCGTCTGGCTCTGATCAACGGTGTGGGTGCTCAGAAATATGATGACGCCATCCGTTTTGCTGAGCAGCTGATGGGTGCTACCGATGTTGAGAAAAACTCTGGTGACTACACCTATTATGGCCAGGCTCTGCTGGGTGCCCAAAAATACAATGAGGCTATCGCACAGTTTACCAAGTCCTTCTCTATGGATAGCGAGAGCTTCAAGAACCTGCAGCTCATCTCTGAGGCATATGCTGGCATGGGCGATGAGGACAAGGCCTTAGAGTTCAGCAAGCAGTATCTGAGCAAGAACCCCAACGCCAAGGTTTCTGAGTACAACAAACTGGCCGGTATCTATCTGGCTAAGGTAAAGAAAGACATCGACAAGGAGGTCAACTTCGCCAATGCAATGGCAGTTTACGATGATATCATTGAGAAGTTCCCCACCGTCAAGGATTGGGCCTTGTATCAGAAGGGCAACCAGGCATTCTTGGCTGAGATGCCTGATGCAGCCATCGCCAACTACATGCCTCTGATCAGTGCACTGGAAGGCATGAGCAACCTGAGCGATGACCAGAAGACCTACCTGAAAGCCGCTTATCGCGCTGTGGGCTATGCTTACTGGGGTGACAAGAATGATCTCGACACCGCTAAGCCATTCTTTGAGAAACTCTATCAGATGGATCCCAATGACAAGTTGGCCAAACAGGCTCTTGGCATTGACGATGCTCCAGCTGCAACAGAATAAGATTGAAAATCTTTAAACAGAAACTCCCTTTCGCCTTGCGAAGGGGAGTTTTTGTTTACCAACCCTCATCCCTCCAAAGAGGAGCTATCAATAAAAAAAGTGCGGGCCTTGTGGGCTCGCACTTAATTTCTTTTCATTTATGTTTACGGAAGGCTGATTGCCTCAGAAGGACAGACATCTGCGCAAGTACCACACTCGGTGCAGAGATCTGGATTGATTGAATACTTGTCGCCTTCAGAGATAGCCTCTGCCGGACATTCATCGATACATGTGCCGCATGCGATGCAGTCATCACCAATAACGTATGCCATAGTTTATTAAGTTTTGAAGTTTATAAGTTGAGTTGTCTGGATACCTAAAAATATCCACTGCAAAGATACAGTAATAATTTTAAATACCTACAAATGATGATAGCTTTTTTTCTTATTTATACAAATTCCAAATAGCGAGTGATACAATAAGGAGCGTAGATGTGCGTTATTATAATATATGATGATACGCGCATCACTGACAACCCTGTTATGGGCATTCTCCATCCTCAGCCTGTTCTCGCAGTCGCGCACTGTAGAGAACCGGCCTTATATTGACTTGCGCCAATTTCATTTCGGCGTGCATGTGGGTACCCACTTCCAGGATATCGAGTTGGTCAACGTCGGCCCACAGGTAGTGCAGATGGAAGACGGCACGATGGCAGAGAAGCATGTATCTTGCGACCAGGATCGCTGGGACAATGGTTTCAATGTAGGCGTGCTGGGCGAGCTGCGTCTGAACACCAACTTGCAGTTGCGTATTGCCCCGACCATGTATTTCGGCAACCGCCATTTCACCTTTCGCAATCACACCGACGTGGATATCAACGGCAAGCCCACAGAGGAACATCAGGACATGAAGACTGCGTACATCTCCAACGCCATCGACCTAATTATTTCGGCTCCCCGCTTCAACAATCACCGTCCGTACTTCGTGACAGGCCTTAACCCGATGATCAACCTCTCTGGCCGCGACAATGACTATCTCAAACTGAAGCGTTACGACCTCTATGCCCAGTTGGGTGTAGGCTGCGACTTCTACCTGCCCTTTTTCAAACTCCGTCCCGAGCTGAAATTTATGTATAGCCTCACCAACGCCCTCGACACCGACCATGCCAACCATCTTCGCAACCGCAACATGGTGATGTACACCAACTCGGTGAACAAGGCGCGTACGAAAATCATCGCACTGACGTTTTATTTTGAATGAGCTGGCATCAGGAGGGAGGATAAAGGCTGCGATGATATCGCAGCACAGACGACGGGCGAAAAAGCACTTTTTGATGCATTTTGAGGGTCAAGAGATGGTGTAAGATGCATTTTTGTGGAGAATTTGGGGGCCTAAGAGCAAATAATTTAAAAATATCTCGTTTAATCCACAAAAAAGTATTACCTTTGCACCGTTTTTCCGCGTAATCGCTGACAGGAAGAAGAGTTGCCTAGTTATGTTGCGCCGGAAACCATTCACATTTTAAAGAACAATCACAATGGATTTAATCAAAGTTGCCGAAGAAGCCTTCGCTACCGGCAAGAAGTATGAAGAAGAGTTCCATCCTGGTGACACCATTACAGTAGCTTACAAAATCATCGAGGGTAGCAAAGAGCGTATCCAGATGTACCGTGGTGTTGTGATCCGCATTTCCGGCCATGGTGACAAGAAGCGTTTCACCGTTCGCAAGATGTCAGGCACTGTAGGTGTGGAGCGTATTTTCCCGTTGGAGTCACCCAACATTGAAAGCATCACCATCAACAAGCGTGGTAAGGTGCGTCGCGCTAAGCTGTACTACCTGCGCAATCTGACAGGTAAGAAGGCTCGCATCAAGGAGAAGAGAACTGTCAAGCCACAAGCTTAATCCTTGGGAATGAAATAAGAGGTTTCATGTCATGAAACCTCTTTTTTAGTTATGAACCGTAAGGTCATAACGTGACAACGACATGACACAATAAAGAAAAACCGAAAACAACATACAAACGAGATGAAAGAATTAGGATTAAAGTACGGATGCAATCCCAACCAGAAACCCTCACGCATCTATATGGAAGAGGGAGAACTGCCCCTTGAGGTGCTCAACGGCCGTCCCGGCTATATCAATTTTCTCGATGCTCTCAATAGCTGGCAGTTGGTGAAGGAGATGAAAGCCGCCACCGGGCTGCCCTCTGCCGCCAGTTTCAAGCATGTGTCACCTGCCGGTGCCGCTGTGGGTCTTCCCCTGAGCGACACTCTCAAGAAGATTTATTTTGTCGACGACCTCCCCGAACTGTCACCCATCGCCTGTGCCTATGCCCGTGCACGCGGTGCCGACCGCATGAGCAGCTACGGTGACTTTGTAGCACTGAGCGACACTTGCGACGCTGTTACTGCCCTGTTGCTTAAACGTGAGGTGTCTGACGGTGTGATTGCCCCTGGCTACACTCCCGAGGCTCTTGACATCCTTCGTGCCAAGCGCAAAGGCACCTACAATGTGATTCAGATTGATCCCAACTACGTGCCGGAGCCTGTCGAGCGCAAGCAAGTGTTTGGCATCACCTTCGAGCAGGGACGCAACGAGATCCGTCTTGACGACCCATCTCTTTTCGCCAATATCCCCACCGCGAACAAGACCTTCCCTGAAGAGGCTCGTCGTGACCTGATCATCTCACTCATCACCCTGAAATACACCCAGAGCAACAGCGTCTGCTACGTGAAAGACGGCCAGGCCATCGGAATTGGTGCCGGCCAGCAGAGCCGCATCCACTGTACCCGTCTGGCAGGCAACAAAGCCGACATCTGGTGGCTCCGCCAGCATCCACGTGTGATGAACCTGCCTTTTATTGAGGGTATCCGTCGTGCCGACCGTGACAACACCATCGACGTATATATCAGCGACGACTATGACGACGTGCTCCGTGAGGGTACCTGGCAGCAATTCTTCACCACCCGACCTGAGCCATTGACCAGAGAGGAGAAGAAGGCCTGGATTGCTCAGAACAAAGATGTATCTTTGGGCAGCGACGCGTTTTTCCCGTTTGGCGACAATATCGAGCGTGCTCATAAGAGTGGTGTGGCCTATATCGCCCAGGCCGGTGGCAGTGTGCGTGACGACCATGTGATCGCCACCTGCGACAAGTACGGTATCGCCATGGCCTTCACTGGTGTCAGACTGTTTCATCATTGATACCGGCAGCTATGAGACCCGATGACATAGATGACATCATCGCCGGTGGCGGACTGGTGTTCGGCCGTGGCGGAGGCAAGAAGTCCGACGATGACAAAGTGCGCACCAAAGCGAAGAAGAAAAAGTACATCACCGGTGCCCATGGCAGTGGCAGTGCCCGCCAGAAAGCGAAATACCGTCAGCAACGGGCTAATAGGCATAAGAAATAGACAAGCGCTGCGGTCTATTCATTTCATCATAATAGCGGTGAGGATACGGCCAGAATGGATGCCGAGCCTTCTCGCAGAAAAATATTCGCAGGCATTTGCATACGTGCAAATGCCTGCGATGTGTATATGTTCTGGCGTCACGCCACAAGCCGACAGTTGCAACCAGTTGCACTTCCATAAGTCAATGTGCCATTTCTCGTCATGGCGGGCGATGGCCGACATATCGAATCCTGCCTCTTCAAACTGACTATACACTTCATCACCCACCTCAAAATGCTCCAAAGAGATGCCTGGACCTATGACCGCCACCATCTCCTCGGGCTGGGTGTGATAGGAGCAGCACATTTCACGTATTGTTTTTTCTACTATCCGTGCCACTGTGCCCCGCCATCCGGCATGTATTGCCGCACAAGCATGATGCCGACGGTCATACAACAATACAGGAATACAATCCGCCGTAGAGACCCCAATGCAAATGCCCTGTTGGTCAGTCATCACGGCATCAACGCCCTCTAAAAGCGATTTGCGCTCTGCCTCAGGTAAGGAGACAAAGTCTGCCTGTATCTGCCTGACCACTGTGCCATGCACCTGATGCGGATAGACGAGACAAGGTTGGCTGATACATAGCTGTTCACACAAAGCCTCTTTGTTGACAGTGATATGCTCAGGGGAGTCACCACAATACCAATTAACATTAAACTCGGAGTAGTTGCCTTGGCTCACCCCACCTTTTCGGGTAGAGCTGAATGCCACGACATCTGCTCCGAGATCATAATAATGCAAGACAGGACCGACGCTCATGGGTTCTCTTCCTCATATTCGAAGTCATCGAGGTCTTCAATGTCCTCCTCGTCTATGAAAACAATTTCGTCTTCACCTTCATCCTTTAGTTCGAGGGCGAAGTGCGACATATCCTTGTCCCGATGTACGAGTGTGTCCTCCGACATGATGCCCTGCAGTTTGTTGCTCTCACTGTTGAGTTCACGCCAGAGCACGTTTTTCAGTTCCTCCAACCCATATCCTGTCACAGACGAGATATAGACCACGGGGACATCCTCCGGCACCGTCTCACTGATCATCTCTATGAGTTCCTGGTCGAGGAGGTCGCACTTGGTGACGGCGAGCACACGGTGCTTGTCGAGCATCTCCGGATTGAAGTTACGCAGTTCGGTGAGCAGCACCTCATATTCATGTTTGATATCATCCGTGTCACCCGGCACCATGAAGAGCAGGAGCGAGTTGCGCTCTATATGTCGCAGAAACCTCAGTCCCAGTCCCTTTCCCTCACTGGCGCCTTCGATAATGCCTGGTATATCCGCCATGACAAACGACTGTCGGTCATGATATCCCACGATGCCCAGCGAAGGCTCCAGGGTGGTAAAAGGATAATTGGCGATTTTAGGCCGTGCGCTGGAGAGTGCCGACAGGAGTGTAGACTTCCCCGCATTGGGAAATCCCACCAGTCCTACGTCGGCCAGCAGTTTCAGTTCCAAAATCACGGTGAGTTCCTGCATAGGCTCCCCCGGCTGTGCATAGCGTGGAGCCTGGTTGGTGGCCGACCTGAACTGGAAATTGCCCAGTCCGCCGCGCCCTCCTTTGAGCAGCAGCACCTCCTGTCCGTCCTGTGCCACGTCACAGATATATTTTCCAGTCTCCGCATTATACACCACGGTGCCACAAGGCACATCAATATACTCATCCTTTCCTTTGGTGCCATGGCATTTGTCTTTGCCACCATTTCCCCCATGCTCAGCAAATACATGCCGCTGGTATTTCAAATGGAGCAAAGTCCAAAAGTTATGGTTTCCGCGGAGATAGACACTCCCCCCGTCGCCTCCGTCGCCTCCATCAGGTCCGCCATTGGGCTGATACTTAACATGGCGCAGGTGCATGGAGCCACGTCCACCTTTTCCGGAGCGGCAGTATATTTTTACATAGTCTACGAAATTTGATTCCATGAGTGATGGGGGTGATGGATATTGATGGGTTGAATAGGTTGAATGAGGTAGATGGGTTAAATGGGGTGGATAGACTATAAGATATTGTCGATCACTTGGCAGATATCGCCGAAGATGCGGTCGAGAGCTCCCAGTCCGTCGATGTGATGACGTATGCCCTCTTTCTGATACCACTCGATGAGCGGTGCCGTCTGGTTGTGATACACATCCAGGCGTTTTTTGATGGTCTCAGCGTTGTCGTCGCTGCGGCCACTTTCCTGTCCGCGCTTGATAAGTCTGGCCATGAGTTCCTCCTCAGGTACGTCAAGTTCGATCATGGCAGCCACCTGGTGTCCTCTATCTGCAAGCATTTTCTTGAGCGCCTCCGCCTGAGGTACCGTGCGTGGGAATCCGTCGAAGATGACACCTTTGTGCTGTGTTCCGAACGTGTCGTAAACGCTGGCAAGAATGTCGACCATAAGACTGTCGGGTATGAGCATTCCGTCGTCGATGTATTCCTTGGCCGTCTTGCCGAGTTGTGAACCCTTTTTAATCTCACTGCGCAGCACGTCGCCAGTGGAGATATGGTTAAGACCGTACTTCTCTATTATCAGGTCACTCTGGGTGCCCTTTCCGGACCCTGGAGCTCCAAAAATCACAATGTTTTTCATATTTCCTTTTATGTTAGTGTTTTCATCTTCCACAAGTGTGTATATATCTCTCAGGTTACGCCCCTGCTGGTTGTAGTCGAGGCCATATCCGAGTATAAAGTCATTGGGTATGCGCATGGCCACATAATCAATGTCGATGTCCGCTTTCAGTTTCTCAGGCTTCTGCAACAAGGCACAGATATGCACAGAGGCAGGATTGCGTGTGCCCAGTGTCTCCATCATCCTTTTCATGGTGAGGCCTGTCTCCACGATATCCTCCACGATAATGACTGTGCGCCCTGCGAGGTTCTCGCTGATACCAATCACCTCCTCCACCGTTCCTGTCGAGGTAGTGCCCTGATAAGAAGCCAGTTTGACGAAGGAGATCTCGCAAGGGATGGTGATACGCCTCATCAGGTCGGCCGCAAAGATGAAAGAGCCATTGAGCACAGCGAGGAAGAGCGGGTTTTTGCCCTCCATGTCTTTGTTGATTTGCTGTGCCACGGCGTCCACCCTCTTCAATATTTCGGCTTCAGGTGTAGTGACTCTAAATTTTTTGTCAAGTACTTGAATAATATCCATGGCAGTTTATTTTGTTTTCGATACAAAAATAATAAAAATATGTCAAAGTATGCGCATCCGTTGGGAGAAAATTTGTAATTTTGCAGATATGAAAATATTAACAAGTACCCAAATGCACGAGCTCGACCAATATACGATTGAGCATGAGCCTATTAGTTCCATTGATTTGATGGAACGTGCAGCCAAAGCCATCACCCTTGCCATCGCCGAAACTTGGACCACCTTCACCCCTGTGGTGGTTTTTGCCGGTCCTGGCAACAATGGTGGTGATGCCCTTGCTGTCTCTCGCATGCTTGCAGAGAAAGGATACACCGTGTCGGTTTATCTGTTCAACATCAACAACCATCTCTCAGAAGACTGTGCTGAGAACAAGAAGCGCGCTCAGGATTGCAAGCGCATCAAGAGTTTCACGGAGGTGATTCATGAGTTTGACCCCCCACAGCTCACTTCCACCACGTTGGTGGTTGACGGCTTGTTCGGCACGGGTTTGAACAAGCCACTCGACAGTGGTTTTGCTGCCTTGGTGAAATACATCAACCAGTCGCCCTGCAAAGTGGTAAGTATCGACGTACCCTCTGGCATGATGGCAGAGTGCAACACGTACAACAACCTCAACCACATCATCCGAGCCAATATCACGCTGACCCTTCAGACGAAGAAGCTAGCCTTCTTCTTCTCCGACATGCAGCAGTTTGTCGGCAAATTGCGCGTGCTTGACATCCGTCTGTCACAAGACTATCTGCATAGCGCCGACTCGTTCTATACAATCCAAGAAGAGAAGGAAATCCGCCAGCTGGTACTACCTCGTGAGGACTTCGTCCATAAAGGCGACATGGGGCATGCCCTTCTGATCGCCGGCAGCCGAGGCATGGCTGGTGCTGCCATATTGGCCAGCCGCGCCTGTCTTCGCTCTGGTGCCGGCAAACTGACGGTGCACACTCCCAAGGGCAACAACGACATACTCCAAATCTCTGTGCCCGAAGCCGTGTTAAGCGCTGACATAGAGGACGACTACTTCTCCGAGGCTATCAGTACCGAGGCCTACGACGCCATCGGCATTGGTCCCGGTTTGGGTCAGCAGGAAGGTACCGCCATCGCCCTGATTGCGCAGTTGCGCAAGAGTCATGCTCCCGTTGTGGCTGATGCCGATGCCCTCAACATCCTCGGCAGTCACCATGCATGGATGCAGCAGTTGCCAAAAGATATGATTTTGACTCCCCATCCCAAGGAGTTCGACCGTCTGTATGGCCAGCGTTGCGCCGATGACTACGAGCGTCTGTCCAAGGCCCGAGAGATGGCCATGAAGCTGCATGTCTACATCATTCTGAAAGGACATTATTCCGCCCTTTGCTCCCCTGAGGGTAATGTCGTGTTCAACACCACCGGCAATTCCGGCATGGCCACCGCCGGCAGCGGCGACGTGCTTACCGGCATTATCACCGGTCTGCTGGCCCGTGGTTACAACCAAATGTCAGCCTGTCGTCTGGGTATGTATCTGCATGGTCTTGCCGGCGACATCGCCGCCAAGACGATAGGCAAGGAATGTCTGATGGCCAGTGACATCATCACTTGTCTGCCCGAGGCTTTCGCAGTATTAGAATAGGCACTATTATTACGTAATATCATCATCTGTCTCTCCCTCATATTTCTTCCAGTTGCGGTAGAAAGATGAGGGAGTGCTGTATCCACATGACAACGCCACCTGACTCTTGGTGAGCGTGGGGTCTGCAGCCATCAATTTCCTTGCATGGGCGATGCGCAGCCGGTTGACATATTCCTTAAACGACATATTCAAGCCCTCATTGAGGGCATAAATGAGGTAGGTACGATTGGTGCCCAAGAGGCTGGCCACCTCCTCCAGTTTCAAGTCATTCTGCAGATAGAGCTGGCGCTCCTCTATCAGCAGCATGGCTTTTTTGAGCAGAGGGGTCTGGTCCTCCTCCATGCTGTCCACCGTCTCACGAATAGTTTCATCTAATACATTTTCCGTTTTCCCCTTCACTTCTCTCAGATCCAGTTGATGGAGTATTTCCCTTGCTGATGGTCTTTTACGCAAGCCAACCCATCCAATGGCAAACAACACCGTGGTGAATAAGAGTGAAGGCAAAGCCACCCATAAAGAACCTTCAAAACATTGCCTTCCGATTCTGTTGGCGATGATGGAGAAGAGAGAAATGCACACCAAGAGTATCAGCATCGTGTTCACCCAGTAGAGCGATCTCTTCTCGGTGTCGGCATACAATTGTTCGATTTTCTGATGATACGCCCGCACTTTTCTCACGCCCCAAGCCATGACCAAGATGACCTCGACCGAGAAAACCACCTTTGAGACATGATGCACCATGCTCTGGACGTAAGCCCATCCTGATAAGCCTTGCGTCGTACCCTCATAGAGGAACTTGTCGATGAAAAGCGCTGTCTGTGTGGGAGTCATCACCGCAAAGGCCCACCCACAAGCAGCACCACACAGCAATGCCGGGCACAACATCAATGCCACGCTCCAAGGTCTCAATGACAATGGGCGAGCATCTGTCAGTTCACTGATATATATCAAATAAAGAGGATAAACTGAGAGTTGGCACACCGTATAGATTGTATTGCTCCATGGCAACAGACTATTGACATGTTGAAAAAAAAGATAGTGACACGCATAGAGCGTCGTCGTTGTCACCGCCCAAATCAACAGCCAGAATCGCGGGCGGTCGGTGTCACGCAGCAACGACAGTGCCAATTCGACGGTGATGACTGTGCACACTGTCATGGGCAGAGAGAAAAACAGAGATTCCAACATGCTTGCAAAGATAGTCGTTTATTGTCAAAAAAAGAACAGACGAGACTTTTTTTGACATTTTTGGTCACTATTGCAAAAGATTTGCAGTTTTGCAACAGAGGATTTGACAGGGATTCCTATTTTTGCATGGCATAAGGGGCCGTGTGCCCCACCTAGCCAGAGTTGTCACAGAATGTCGAACGAATATTCTAAAGCTACTTATACCATTAAAAAACGTGAGGGCGCACTTCATAGCAAGTGCGTCCTCATTTTTTTTGGTGATTGAGAAGGGTTGTTTATCGTGTCACCTCCACACTGGCTGAGGAGCCTCCGGAACCATAAAACACCACGACAATATGTTTCTCGTCGGGAAACTCGCCCGTGTCCACGTCTGCTTTGACTTCCCCGTTCATGGGGATGGTCTTCAAGGTCTGGCCAGAATAACTCACCAATTCGATTTTCTCCATAGGCGCTGTCGTTGTGGCGTGCACCACACCTTTGTTGTCGACGGAGGCGTCTACGTCTATCTCCACCGCTTTGGGAGTGACCTTGCTTTTGGTCTCACCATAGCCGTCGGAGATCTCAAAGCCCATGGCCTGCAGCATCTTGACACCATATCTCATGCCAAGCGTGCGATAGCCGTCAGCAGTGAAATGCACATGGTCAGGGCTCACCTCGCATCCTTTCGACGATACGACATAGGCATTGGACAACACCTCCGGCAAACGGTTGATGGTGGGATTGGCGTGAGCGCAGACACCTTTCTGGTCAGTGCCGGCCACTTCACCCGCGATAAGTGGCACCCGCTTCGGATCCAGCTTCAAGTCGGCGATGATGTCGCCATATATTTTCTTCACCTTTTGCAGCCACCGGTCGTTGTAAGCATCGGTCTCTCCCTGATGGAGCAAGATGCCACGGATGACGCCCTCTTTCTGTGCCTTTCGCGCCATCTCAATCAGACGGCCATAGGGGTTGCCACCATAGGCTGCGATTTCATTTTTCAGCCAGTCGGCCTTGATGGTATCGGTATACGACTTGTAGGCATCCTTGTCGAAGAGGTCGATGGCACAGCCGTCGACAGCCACATACACCACACCGATACGTACCTTGTCGGGGTAGTTGGTGCGCAGCGTGCGCCCGAAGAAGTCGACGAGCGACAGTCCGGTGTTACTGCGGCAGAGCGGTGGCACTGCGGTGCGCCACTCTCCCACCCTTCTATCAGGTCCGTCTACTGCTGAGAGGCTGAGAAACCCTTTGTCCTCTATCTTGTCAGCATCGCTAATTTTGCCCTGTCCTACCATGTTGGACTGTCCTATACAGAGGAAGATATAGAAATAGTCGTCCTGTGCGGTGGCTGTTCCCGCCATCATGGAGAGCAATGTGGTCATCATAAGAACTATCAATTTTTTCATAGGAGATGGTTTTTAAAATTATAGGAGTGAAGGAGTGGAGGAGTTAAGGAGTTCAGACATATGATTTTGAGATGTGAAGGAGTGGAGGAGTTAAGGAGTGGAGGAGTTGAGTAAAAAAACCACCTCCCACAATGTAGGAGGTGGCCATGTGATGTCTCAAAAAATTAGTCGCACTGAGCGAGTTTGTTGTCAGAGCCAAGCACCTCGATGATCTTGTGCTTGTACATCTTCTCCATCTCGTCACGGGCGGGACCACAGAACTTGCGGGGGTCAAACTCTCCTGGTTTGTCGTGCAGCACGCGGCGCACAGCAGCGGTGAAGGCAAGACGTGAGTCGCTGTCGATGTTGATCTTGCACACAGCGCTCTTTGAGGCCTTACGGAGCTGCTCCTCGGGGATACCGATGGCATCAGGCAGTTTGCCACCCAGTGAGTTGATTTCGTCTACATACTCCTGTGGTACAGAAGAACTTCCGTGGAGCACGATGGGGAATCCTGGCAGTTTCTCCATGACAGCATCGAGCACGTCGAATGCCAATGGTGGGGGAACGAGTTTTCCTGTCTTCGGGTCGCGTGTGCACTGCTCTGGAGTGAATTTGTATGCACCATGGCTAGTACCGATACTGATGGCGAGGGAGTCGCAACCAGAACGCTGAGCGAACTCGATCACTTCCTCGGGCTTGGTGTAGTGTGACACAGCACTTGCTACCTCATCCTCTACGCCGGCGAGCACACCCAGCTCAGCCTCGACAGTTACATCAAACTGATGTGCATAGTCGACGACTTTCTTTGTCAGGGCGATGTTCTCCTCGAAAGGCAGAGAACTAGCATCGATCATCACGCTTGAGAAGCCGTAGTCGATACAACTCTTGCAAGTCTCAAAGCTGTCGCCATGGTCAAGGTGCAGCACGATCTCGGGATGCTTGCAACCCAGCTCCTTAGCATATTCCACAGCACCTTGTGCCATATAGCGCAGGAGGGTGGCATTGGCATAGTTGCGTGCGCCCTTGGACACTTGCAGGATAACGGGAGACTTGAGGTCAGAAGAGGCCTTGATGATAGCCTGCAGCTGCTCCATGTTGTTGAAATTGAATGCGGGGATGGCGTAACCGCCATTGATGGCTCTTGAAAACATCTCACGGGTGTTGACGAGCCCTAAAGTTTTGTAACTTACCATGTTGTGTTTATTTTATGAGGTTTTGAAGGTTTAAAATATGGAGGGCTGCGACTATATCGCAGCATAGAGACAGGATATCTTCCTTTTTATCTTCTCTATCTTCAATCGTGTTTGCAAAATTAATGATTTTTTGTATCAATGCAAAGGTTTTAACTCATTTTATTATATTGTCGTGAGTAGAAAGAAACAAACCATTTATGTTGACCGATGACAACCACTATTTTGCAAAATAAGGATTGCAAAAAATGTCTGGAGCCGAAACTCCAGACATTAGTTCTTTGTGGACATGCCCCCTCACTCCTTTGGAGGGGCTGGGAGAGAAGTATTTATTCTTCTGTACCGATCACTTTCCAAATGGCAGCAGCCAGTGCGCCACCCACAAATGGACCTATGATAAAGATCCAGAGATTGGAGAGAGCGGAGCCTCCCTCAAACACAGCGGGAGCGATACTACGAGCCGGGTTGACAGATGTGCCGGTGATAGGTATCAGGGCGATATGGATGATGACAAGGGAAAGACCAATAGCCAGTCCGGCGAAGTTGCCAGCGCCTTTCTTTGGGTCAGTAGTGCCCAAAACAACTAGCACGAAGATGCAGGTGAAGATAATCTCGGCGATGAGCCCCGCTGTGACCATGCCGTCGCCCACATTATTGGCACCCGTCGTTGTGGCTGTCACCTCCACACCCGATGCAAGGATCAAGTAAATGAGCGCCGAACCGATGAAAGCACCTATGACCTGGAACACCATATACATGCCGGCGTCTTTAGGAGAGATACGTCCTGCGAGCAATGCTCCAAGTGTGATAGCTGGGTTGATATGGCATCCGGAAATGCCTCCTATCGTATAGGCCATGGCTACCACAGCCACACCAAATGAAACAGCCACCATCAGCACTTGTGCCGGTGTGCCGCACCCGCCATTGAACACGGCGCTACCACAGCCGATGAACACCAGAACCATCGTACCTATCATTTCTGCCAAATACTTTTTCATAATCTTTTCCTTTCTTTGAAAATTAATACTTATTTGCTTTTCATAGTGCAAAATTAGTGAAAATATTTTAATTACACAATGATTTTATAAAAAATTATTTAAAATGAAGATATAGAGAGGAGGAGCAAAGGAGTTCAGACATTTGCCTACAAGGAGTTAAGACATTACTCTATTTGGGTAATCTGACAATAGTTTGTGTTTAATGGGTCTATCTCTTCTCCTTTGGAGCGGGCAGAGGGAGGTGTCTGATCAGGGAGAGTTGTCATATATACAAAAAAAGGAGTACCGCCGTACTCCAACCTTTGTTAACCTTAAATCTAATACTATGAAAAACACGATGCAAAGGTAAAGCAGAAAGCACAAATCTGCAAATTTTTCTGTTTTTAAAGTGTAAAAATAACAATTTTCTTGATTTATATCAAGGAAAAGAAGAAAATGAAACAAAACGACTGTAGAGGAACATACATTTCAACAATAGGCTAAAAACATTCTTTTCATTTCTTGTCAGATAGGATTTGGTTATTTTAACATTTACTATTTTTTTATAAGGAGAAATATTTGATTCATATCAATTTTTTATTTAAATTTGCAGTCTAAAGCATATTGTAATAAGCTGTCTTTTTAACAATCAAATCATCAACTGGACAAGAGATAATAACACAATTATTAACCAAAACGATCATTTATGAAACATTTAAGACTACTTACAGCTGCAATTGCAGTGATTTTCGCCCTTGGCGCAAGCGCTTGGGACGGATCGGAAGGTAAGGTTTACCTTCAGAACGTAGGTTCTGGTCTGTGGTGGGGCGCTGGTAACTCATGGGGCACACAGGCCTCTCTTATCAAGCATCCGGAATATGTGATTCTGCACAAGCAGGACAACGGCACATACCAGATGGAGACACAGGTGAGCAATGGTGGAACCTCCTACTATTTCAATGGTTCCTTCATGGACAATGGCAGCCCTGTGAGCCTGACATTCACTGATGCAGGCGACGGCTACACCATTGGCAACGGCACTATTTTCTACGGATACGACGGAGCATCCACCGTATTAGCAACAGGCTCTGACGACCGTAAGAACAACTTCAAGTGGAAGGTTTATTCAGAGGATGACATCCTCGCATTGATGAAGACCGCCACAGAAGAGAACCCTGTTGACGTGTCATGCTTCATCAAGTGTGCCAACTTCGGACGCAACAACCGCGATGCCAATGCATGGACATTCACTGCCGGCAACCCTTCTGGTGGACCTAACGAGAACCGTGTGGCTGAAATCTACGAGGCTGATGCAACAGCCACCCAGACACTGTCTGTGCCCAACGGTCGCTACATCGTGAAAGCACAGGCTGCCGTAACCTATCACGACGCCCGTGTGGTTAAGGAATTCGACGGTGGCACTCCATCACAGATATTCGGCAATGACGCAACGGGAGCTTTCATCGTAATGGACGAGTCCGACCAACTGACAAGCATGGATCAGTTGAGCCAGGTGATGGGAGCCGACGAGAACAAGTATCTCACCGAAACAGGAGTAGCCTCTGTTACTGACGGTACACTGAACATTGGTGTCAAGACCAACCGTAAAGACATCTGGTGTCTATTCGACAACTTCCAGCTCTACTATCTTGGTGAAGTTACCGACCTCTCAGCTTATATAGAGGGTCTAGAACTGGCTGTAAATGCAGCCAAGGAACTTGAGGGCACCATCCCTGCAGCTGCCTACAGCGCTCTTGCTGCCGTAGTAGAAGCCAACAACAAGACCTACAAGACTGCCGACGAGTATTCAGAAGCCATTAACGCCATCAAGACTGCTACCGACAAAGCCAAGACTCTGCAGGAGCCATATGCTGAATATAAGACCATCTATCCTATCATCAAGGCTCTTGCCGACGTTGCCGACTACAAAGAACTGAAAGACGGTGTACATGCCACATTGGTAGATGCCCTGACCACACTCGCCAATCAGGTAGAGAGCGCTACAACTCCTGAGGCAGTGACAGAAGTGAATGCAGCCTTAAGGGCTGCAGGTGTTGAATATGCCAACAATGCAGAGCCTACAGGCGACGCCAAGTTTGACCTGACTTTCATGCTTACCAACCCTGACTTCACCAAGTTCTGGACAGGCGCATGGAATGTACATCCTGAGGGATGGTATACAGACCAGCCAGACGGCAACTTCCAGGTGATGTCCAACAATGATGCAAATAACGGCGAGCACAATGTATTCCTCGAGTACTGGAGCGAGAATCCCAAGTCAGACAACACCTTCACACTCTACACCAAACTCGACCTTGCTGCAGGTATCTACAACATGTCGTGCTATGCATTCTCCCAACAGAGCATTGGCGGCGACGTACGCGGCATTAAGTTCTATGCAAACGACACTGAAGGTTCGACCATCACTACCGATAAACTGAATCCTGCCAGCATCGAGTTTGTGAACCAGGAAGCCGGTGAGGTGAAGATTGGTCTGAAGGCTACAGAGGGCAATACCTATCGCTGGATGGGTATTGGTTATGTAGAACTTTACAAACTGCCTAATGTGAAGGAAGCAACTATCGCCGACAACGACGCCAAGGCTCCTGAGGCTGGTGCATACACCACCATCAATGCCGACATCAAGTTGCTGAAGGGTCTGAACACTCTTGTATTACCATTCGCTACCACTAAGGAGGAGATTGGTGCTGAGATGGTATTCGCCTATAACGGCAGTGAGAAGAGAGGCAACAACCTATTCTTGACCTTTACTGAGGTGGACAATCTGTCAGCCAACACACCTTACCTCATTAGAATGGCCGCTGACGCAGCTCTTCCAAACTTTGAGAACAAGACTGTGGCAGAGACGACCAATCTGACCGTGGCAGATGGTAACAGCCAGTATGACTTTGTAGGAACCTATGCTGCATACGCCAAGGGTTCATCACCCATCTTAGAAGGTGACTATATCGCAGGCGTTGAGAACATTGTGAAAGCCAATGGTGGTAATGGTATCAAAGCTTACCGCGCATATCTGAAGAAGGTTGGTGATGAGAACATCAGCTACGTAGCACTTGAGATGAATGGCGAGGTGATTGACGGTATTGATGCCCTCAAGATCACAAATGGCCAGATTGGCGACATTTACAACCTCAACGGTCAGAAAGTGAGCAAAGCCCAGAAGGGTGTTTATATCATCAACGGCCAGAAGGTAGTGGTCAAGTAATAACCAAACATAAGATAAGAATATGAGAAAGACTTATTTGTCACCTTCCACCAAGGTAAAGACCCTGCGGATGGAGCCCTATATGCTCGTCTACAGTGAGAAATCCGGCAAATGGATTGAGATGATAGACGCTGAAAGCGAAGGAACTGACGCCGATGCACGCAGCAACAAGTTCAGTGTCTGGGATGAATAGTAATTAAATCTCTGAAATAATTAAAGGGGGTGTGTCACTAAATTTTGACACACCCCCTGATTTTTTTACAGCTCTTTTGATGTTCAACTATACCATCGCTGCAAACAACTCTTTTGCTGTCAGCAGACTATTGATGCAATTTGATGATGCGGCATGTGCCGTCACTATAAATAATGCGGCGGATGATGATGCCCTGTGTAGATTTTGACACCCTCCGCCCTGCGAGGTCGTAATAGTCAACAGAGAGAATGTGCCGGTTGGCATCCATCTTGGCATCGTAGATAGCTGTATTCTGCTCAGTAGTGACTTGTTGCTCTGTGGAAGGCAGCGAACCCGTCATGCCCCCCGTTGCCAATGCATACACCTTATATAGATATGTGCGGTTGGATACAAGGCCATCGACCAAACAATGATTATCGGCAATACTATCTACCGTCCATGCCTTTGGACCTGCATTAGCCACCATCGCGCTATCCACCTCGCCCTTCACGATTCGCACATCATTGAGGAAGAAGCGCTCATTTTTTGTGGCAAAAGAGATGCGGCTATGTGCCGTGCCGTTTCGGAAAGAGAGCAACGTCCACTGCTCATTTTTGTCCGCCTTGAGGTCAACAGTCTGTAAGACATGTCCGGCGTCATCAACATGTGACACGGTATAACTTACTTTTTTACCTGGATAGGAGACCCCATGAAATGCCACCGTGAAAGCCCCATCTTGCTCTGTGAGGTCCAATGCAGGTGTGGTGAGCGTCCCCGACTTGCCATAACTTCCGATACGCACATAGCCGTTGCTGGGATAGACGTCTGCTCCACTCCATCCAGAGTGATGACAATAGTCAGAGAGTTGATGACTGATGTCGGTGAAGCCGGAGTTGGGATAATCCGCCTCCTTCATCAAAGAGAAGTCCTCGTCGAGCACTATCGGATTGAGCGAGTCGGGCAATAATTCTCTCACATCTATCGCATAGTACTGTGCCCCTTCTACTGGCAACCAGTTGGCCGTGAACGAATGGTCGGTGACCTCCGTTGCCTCTGTGAGCACAGGTCTTGACAATCGGTCTTTCATGAACCTGAAACAGATGACCCCATCGACATCACGGATATTCGTCACGCCCTTCTCTGTAGGAGTGCCTGCCCATGACAGCGAATTGGGTGTGGAATAATCTGTGAACATATCGTTTCCTGGTATCGGATAGAGGTCTGTGCCCTGGTCATAGCCCTGTGTGCCGTCGGCTTCGATGAGGTCATAGCGAGGAGCCATGCCAGAGTTGACACTATTATTGTCCCATGCTCCCTGATCATATACGACATGGATGATCATCAGTCCTCGTCCAGCCTCATACTTGTCCCATCCCACCTGTTGATGATTCTCCAAAGTGAAGAACTCATTCTCATCGGCAGTATTGATGCGATAACCTACATTATTCTGCGAGATTTCCTCCACAGCCACGCTGTCGGAGGGCGTGTCGAGCAGTGTCAGTTCCATCCATCCCAGGCTATAACGCTCAAAAGCCGTATACGAAGGCGGTGTGCGCGAGTTGTTATTGTAGCTTCCTCCGTCCATCACGTCCCATGACCCCAATTGAGTCTGAGAAGAAGAGAACGTATTATAGAAATCAGGGAGTCCGAGCACATGTCCGAACTCATGACAGACGGCTCCGATGCCATCGATCTCCGTGCCTGTATTTCCATTCAGCTCACAAGAGCAGGCATATCTGTTGACCGCCTTTTCATCGAGGGTGAGGTAAGTATGCTGGTCATGAAGAGTGGACATGTGTGGCCAGATGGTATTATCAGACGCGCCGTAACTCTGTCCGTATCCCGCATAAAGAATGAACACGAAATCGACCTCACCGTCGTTGTTGTAATCATACTGGCTGAAGTCAACTCCCAGTTCATCGTGCGCGATATTACAGGCGTCCACCACCATTTCATTGGGGCGCACATCATTACCCATATTCGAACTGGCACCGTAATAGGACATGATTTTCGGCAGTTTGACAGGTCCTACCACGTCAAAATACGGTGTGAACTGGCCCATCGACTGTGAGATGAAATAATCGCGTGCCGACCCTGTGGCTCCATAGTCACTATATCCCTGTTCGTTGAGCTGGCGTTCATACAGTTCGCGCGTGTATTCCTCCTGAAACTCATTGTCCTTAAACTCGACGAGGATGACCAAGCCTTTCACTTCTCCCTTGGTAGGGAAATTACCTGCCAGCCCGCTTTTCTTGACCCTCAGCGGCCCATCAGCTTTCTTCTGCTGATATACTTGTGCGAAGTCTTTCATTCCCACAGTCTTCAGCAGTTGCTTTTCATCTGCTGAGCGCCCTGGCTCATTGTGCGCTAAGACCGCTGAAGGCATCATACCATCGGCAGTATGAGTGAGATAATACATGCCACCGTCGGTTTTCTCAGTTATAAGATAACCGTCAGTGGTCACAAAAGAGTGGAAGTGCTCATCGCCTATGAGATAACAAGACAAAGAAGTGCCGTCGGGCTGTGACTTGGTCAGCACACCTCGCCAAGCGGGTCGGGCTATGAGGGCCGTACTCCATACAACGAATACCGCACATAGTGATAATTTGAGTATTTTTGTCATTTTCTATTTTCTGAGGATCCATTTCTGTGTCATAACCGTACCATCGGAGTAAGAAACTTTTCGCACATTGAGGCCAGATTGCGGAGCTTGAAGTTTTCTTCCCAAGATATCATAATATTCTGTGGACAAGACCGTCCGCTCACTATGGTTACGGGCGATGCCCATCTGCTGCTCACTGAGCGGTGTAGCATATGCCGCATTGACGATATAGCCTGACAGATGGTCGATGATCAGCCCAACGACATGCACCTGCCGTTTGTCGCTAACCGTCGGGGGCAGCTTCAGTGTATACTGATGATGATAAGGCGTCTCCGCCTGCATCGACTTGGGTGAGCACAGCTCACCATCATAACTTGCGTAGATACCGCGTGCCAGGTCGTTGAAATAACAGTCGGTCGTACGCGTGCCCTTCTGCTCCCAACCATAAAACTCCTGTTCGGGTGTCTGTGCATAATAGTTGGTCTGCGCATAACCTGTCACACTATCCTCTGTGACGACATATGCCGCATGATACTGTGGGCTGTCGATGTCGATATCAGACAGGAACGTCGAATTCATCGTCAGTTGCGTGGAGTCACTGTTCCATTGTGCTGTCATCTCGTAAGCGATGTGGTTTTCAGATGCGATGGCCATGCTATAGAGGTTTTGGATGTCATAAAATGGGTCGCCGGAGAAACTACGGTTGACCACACATGACGGAGCGCCCAACTGGGAGTCAGTGAACTTGGCATAATTGTAAGGCTCATTGCGGTCTATCTCCAGCACATCCCCGCCATGAACAGCGATAGCGATAAAGCTGTCGGGATAACGTTGCTTCATCTGTTCGAGTCCTACCATTCCCCGTGGGCACCATCCGCACCACAGTCCGGTGTTCTCCTCACACACCACACGTCTTCTAAACCGTATGTCCTTGACAGTGAGGTGTGCCTCCGTATTGTTGTTTTCAGCATAGGTATCCGGCACACCATTGACCTGGTCGACCCATACTTTCAGCAGATGTACGCCTTTGACCGTAGACGGTATCTCGATGGAAAAGGTATCCAACTGATTCAATGGCACGGCACCACCTTGGCAAACACTCTCCCCGGCATCGTCGACACTATATCTGAGCGTATAGCCATCAATGTCATTGGCGCCCATGTTTCGCACTGTGCCGTTGAACGTCATGGTCTCCGCCTCATAAGGCGCCACCTGGTCTGTCAGCCGTCCGATCATCAGTTCATTTTGCGGCATATTTTCCCCTTCTATCAGGGCTTGGATACAAAGAGAAGACCCTGTGCTGCTCCATTTAGAAGACTGATTGATATACACATAGTCACCATCCGACACTTTGTTGGCTGCACATCCGATGGCATCATTCTCACCCAGTGTGGCTTTATAGCCGATAGCGATACTTTTCTTGCCGGTGATATCAAAAGGCGTGTTGAGTGTCACCTCATTCCATCCTGCCTCTAATTCGTTGACTTTCTGTGTATAAAGCGGTTTGGAGTCACGTTGGTTTTCCTTGATGTACAGCGTGACATTAGACGCCGGACCGTGCATGCCTATCCGTACTTTTGTGATTTGGTTGTCGGCATAGGGCTTTGTGTAAGCGACCGGGAAGAACACATATGACGTGAGGATCTGTCCAGCAGAACCATATCCATGGTCAATCACGCCATCACCATACTGCAGCAAAACCTGAGCCTGGAGAGACGGCAGGGCACAGACTGTCAACACAAAAATCAGAAATTTTCTGAGCATGATTGTTGATGTTTATTAGTTTGAGAAAGGAGCCATGGGGTCTGGACATGTCCAGACTCCCGGCTCCTTAAAGAATAAGTACAAATTATTTCACATTGACTTTGCGCACCACGTTGCCTACCTTCACCACATAGACGCCAGGAGCGACATTGACAGTGAGATGAGCACGTGTGGCAGCAGCGAACACCTGTTGTCCACCGACAGTGGTGATGACGACCTTGCCATCAGCGCCTGTGATGTGGATGCTACGCTCAGCGGCATAGATGCTCACCTTGTTGTCCCCGTTAACATTGACCACGCCAGTGTTCTCATCGCTGGTGTAGATATTGGAGTAGCGCGACTCACCATTGTCATAGACTGCTGTCACAGCATACTCATAAGGCGCATCATTGGCCCCGATTTGGTCTACATACTTGGTATCCGTCACTTTCTCAGCGATGAGCTGATTCTCACGATAGACGTTGTAGCCCACGAGGTTCAGCTTCGTAGTAGAACTGAATGCCGGTGTATATTCGATGTCATCGAGGAATGCCACGGTATAAGCGCCGTAAGAGCAGTTGCGCACAGCGAAATACTTAGCATCAGAAGGTAGTGTGAAGAGGAACTGCACCCAGTCGGTAGTGCCCCATACAGAGTCACGGTCAAGCACCACGAAGTTCTCTGGACTCTGGTCTGTAGTCGAGTACATCAGTTCGAAGACCTGTGGATCGCTTCCCTCATTAGGCACTCTGTACCAGAATGACACATCCGTACCACCAAGCACTTCTGAAGAGATGAGCCAATCATCCTGTGGCAATGTGGAGGAATATCCATCCGAAGCAGCCCAGCAAGAGAGATACTTGTCGCCAGAGTGTGGTGTGAGGACATCAAATCTCTCGAGACTGAATCCAGCCTCTACAGGTGCCCATACTTGCCATGCTTTAGGCTCAAAGGCATTGGCCACGGTCGGTCCACCGAAGTAGACAGTAGGTGTGCCGTCGCCGTCATAGGTCTGCCAGTCGCCGAAATCTTTGATGACAAACGACTCATACTCGTCGAATCCATCCACCACGGCGTCTTCCATCTCCTCTTTGCTTGGTTTGCTCCATTCGAGGCTGACCCTTCCCTCATCGTTACGTCCGAGGAGGTTCTCTGGCTGTGGAAGATTGGAGTTGTGCATGAGGAACTTGAAGTCGCGTGAGTTGTTCTCTGCCACCTCATCATTCTCCATCAGCACTTCAGCCTTCAGATTGAAATACTTAGACTCCGAAGCCCGTGAACCCTCGATGCTAAGTGTATATCTCTGTGTGCCATTTGCAGGCACTTCTTTGATCTCTTCACCACTGAAGGTATAGAAATCCTCTGTTGTACCATCAGGATTCATCGTACTGACAGCCACGCTATAGTCAGTGAGTGGCTCAGCACCGTAGTTGGCCACAGTGACCACCAACTCAGCTTCCTCTCCTGGCTCAACACGTTTCTGTCCTCCGAAGAAGGCGATGGCGGCATCATGTTCAATGGTCTGCCCTACAGTGATCTTGTCGAGATAGATCGCGGCAGAAGCATCTGCAGCTTTAGCACCGAATGCAAGCTGCACATTGTTGCCTTGTGGGAGTTGCACGGCATAGCGTCCCCATCCCTCTGTATCATTGTTGTAGTCAACCTCAGCAGCCTTGACCCATCCTTGGTCATCGACATTGGTATAGACAAAGAGAGTCAGGTCGCCCGGGTCTGTCTCATATCCATGATACATGTAGAAGGAGAGTTCGTTTTTCTCAGCCTTTGTAAGAGTCACACGCGGACTGGTCATCACCTGGTCATTGGAGTCTTCGTCGATGTACTCAAATCTGAGCATACCATTGTCGCCATCATATGGTTTCACGGCCAGACCCGATCCATCGACCATCTTCCATGCATAATAGTAAGAATTGGCCATCAGTGTCCAAGGATCCTTTGAAGCGAATCCCCAAGCGAAACTTTCCTCGTATGGTGTGTCGTATGGCTCACCCAGTACGATGCCAAATGCAGCGCCTTCAGAGCGTCCAGAAGCATTGGAAGCCACAATCACATAGTCGACGTACTCCTGTCCCCATCCGGAATAGTCAGTATCTGTGGCGGAGAGTTCCTTTGACTCGGGTGTTACAGCGTGCCAGTGCTCAGTGAAATCCCATGGGAAATAGCGGTACAGTGCGTAAGTGACGTCATCAGGATTGACATAACCACCATGAGCGCCCACAGAGGTGACAGCGTCCCAAGAAGCGGTGGCCTTGAAATCTTCGGTCATATGATACTTCACATTGGTCACCACAGCCGGGATGTCGACACCCACCCAGTTTTCTGTGAGGTATTCCTCACCCTGACCAGCCTCATTGAATGGCAAGATGCGATAGTTGACAAGACCTGTCTCCACTTCGTCATCCACCCATGAGAGTTGCTCACCTGGCTGTGGATTGTCAAACACCTTGGCAGCTGTTCTGCCATTGTTACGGTAAACTTCAATGCGGCTGATGCTCTCAAGCGTCTCACCCTTGTAGGTCTTAGTCGGAGCATTGAATTTAAGTGTATTGTTCAGGGCACCCATAGCACCTGCTTCCACATTGACATCAGTGACTGCTGCCGGACCCTCGAATGCGGCGTATTCATCCACAGCCACATTGTCAACACCGATGACCAAACTGTTGCCCACGGTATTGGCATGGAACATGATGGTATAGTATCCATCCTCAGGCACGCTGAAGATCTGAGTCATCTCCCCGTCTCTTGGGTTGAACTGTGGTATAATAGCTGTCTCATCGCCAGTGACGGTATTGCCTTTGCCAAGGAGCACTTCCATGGTTTCGCTATAGAGCGAGATGTTGAGGAGATCAAACTGCAGACGGTAGTCGACACCCTGTTTCAGTTGCATCGGCAGCGAGATAGCATAGTCATCATCGAGTGTAGAGACAAATCCCGTCTCTGGATCGGTGATACCATTTCCTCTGAGCCACAAATAACCACTCTCCTCACCCCATGGGTGCATATATGTCCAGGACTGCCCATCAGCATTCTTGTCCACGATTGACCATACATCGAAGTCGGACTGCTCAAAGAACTCCTCTTTGAATGGCACGACATATTCTGTACCACCAGAGATTATATTTGACGCAAAGTCGGCACCAAACTGATCGTTGGTGAATACACTGACCACATAGTAATATCGGTCACGGCGTGCAGGTATCGGCTCGGTGAAGTGGGTATCCTTCAGTTTCTCAGCCACCACCACATTGTCGGGCATCCGCACGACAGTGTAATTGAGGCTCTCATCATCGATCGGTCCACCATTCTGTGAAGTGACAGGAGCGTTCCATGTCAACTGGAAGTTTTCGCCATCATCAGCATTAAGTACCAAGTCGGTGACATGAGTCGGGATGTCTGTACCCACAAAGGTATTGACACGACGCTCGGCAGAGCGGCCAACTTCATTTCCGATTTCGATGGCAATCATCACCACCCCGTTGAGGTTGAAATCGATTGTCTTCACCTCGCCGGCGGTCACGTCATACGCTGTCTCCTCACCATTGACTGTGATATATGCCTTGAGTGCACCGGAAAGTTCATTGCCATCCACTGTTGTCGTAGGCACGGTGAAAGTGAGCGTGCCATCGTTGAAAGTAATCTCCTGTGCAGGAGCTGGTGAAGCCTTATCGGGATTGGGGAAGTAGATGCCCATCATGGTCATCTCACGTCCTGGGAAGCTGTACACATTATATGGCTCTTTGGCTCCAGTGACATCGATACATGTAAGATGGTCGGTCCAATCGTTATCGAGGAATGTCATATAAAGCAACCCTGTCGTCCAGTCGAACGCAGCAGCGATACCCTGGTTCTGCCAGTTGATCACCTTGCCGTCGGCATCGCTGATTTTCACGTTAGCGAGCACATCGGTACATTCCTTGGTGTCACGGTCGAACTTGTGCAAAGCACCATCATAAGTGATATAATAGATATATCCATCGGGACCACAAGCCACACAAGTGACAAAACCACCAGTGAGTCCAGAAAGGTCGGTGACGATAGAGGTCTCGAAGGTCTCAGCGTCAATCTCCACCAGGCCATCCCATGTAATCATATAGAATTTGTTGCGGAGATAATCGTAAGAACCTCCACGAGCAGCCCAACTCAGGCTGACAGGCACCTCTTTCACCTTGTCGCCCGTCTTAGCATTGACCACGGTGATGGCATTTGAATTAAAAGCATACCAGTTGTCACCCACCCGTACGTAAGCCAATCGTGAACCATAATCGGCGCTTGGAAGCAGTTTGCCGTTCATTTCCTTGTAGATGGCCGACTTCTCATTGAGATAAAGGCCTAGAACCTGACCCTGCTCATAGCCTTCGTTCACCGTCTGATAGGAGGAACTCATAGCTGTATAGATATAAGAATCATTGGCATAGAACTTAGGTGCGTTGCTCACCCATGTGTTATAGCGGCGTTCTGCCGAGCGTCCTGCCTCATTGGCAATCTCTACAGCGATAGCCACATTACCCTTCAGCTCCAGTTCCACACTCTTGGTCTCACCGGCTGTCACGTCATAGGCGGTCTCCTCGCCATTGACAGATACATAAGCCTTGAGTGCACCAGAAAGCTCGTTTCCGTCCACCGTTGTAGTAGGCACCGTGAATGTGAACACATCGCCATTAAGGCTGATGTCGTGAGCGGGTGCTGGTGCAGCTTTGTCTGGATTGGGGAAGTAGATGCCCATCATGGTCATCTCACGCCCTGGGAAGCTAAATGCATTATACGGAGCATTGGTACCTGTGATATCGATACATGCGAGATGGTCGGTCCAATCGTTGTCAAGGAATGTCATATACATCAGCCCGGTTGTCCAGTCGAATGCAGCGGCGATGCCCTGATTCTGCCAGTTGATTACCTTGCCGTCAACATCGTTGAGTTTCACGTTAGAGAGCACCTCAGCGCATTCTTTTGTGGCATAATCATACTTGTATAACTGTCCGGCATATGTGACATAATAAATGTTACCATCAGGTGCGCATGCCACACAAGTGACGAAGCCGCCCGACAAGGAACCAAGGTTGGTCGACTCGAAAGTCTCCGGATCGATTTCAAACAGTCCGCTGAAGTTGATGACGTAGATCTTGTTGCGGTTGTAGTCGTAGGAAGCTCCACGAGCAGCATTGGCCACATCAGTCTCAGCCTCTTTCACCAAATCACCAGTCTTTGCATTAAACACGCTGATTTTGTTGGTTTCAATACAATACCACAGGTCATTGGCCCTGACATAGGCATTACGTCCTCCATAATCAGCGCTTGGCAGCAGTTTTCCACCCATCTCCTTGTAGATAGATGAATTCTCATTGAGATAGAGACCGATGACCTGTCCCTGCTCATACCCCTCATTTACCGTCTGATAGGTAGCGTTCATGACGGTGTAGATGTAAGGATCGTTGGGGAAGCACTCCGTAGCGCCAATGCGGCGCGGTGGCACTTTGTTCACCTTGGAAGTGAATCTACCATTGGCAGCAGTCCAACTAAACAAGTCTTGTGGTGCCACACTGTAGACACTTGCCTGAGGCAATGTGATTCTACCTTTCTGGGTGTTGTCCTTTTGCACAGACTTCACCTCAGTGGCAACTTTTGCCGGTTGCATTGTAGCATTCAGCGACTGCCCAAAGGCGATCACCGCACAAAAACAGCTCAGCAGTAAAGAAGCGAATCTTTTAGTCATAAGCATATTGATTTAAGTGAATATAAAGAATTTTACATTTCGCACTAGTTAATAAGTATCGTTTTTTACAACAGACCATCCCGAGGTGGGCAATGATTGCACCACTCATTAAAATATCCGCAAATATAGCATTTATGGACGAGTCAATCATCCACACCAAGGGTGACAAAAGGGTGACAAATGTGTTAAAAAAGAGATTTTCAGGTGATTTTTTGCTTTTCTTTACAAAGAAGAGACATATTGGTACAAATCGGAGGAGGACTCAAGACCCAGTTTTTTACTCAGCCGTATTTTGCGCCTTTTGCATGATTCAGGCTCCACATTGAGAAATGCCGCGATTTCTTTTAAAGAAAGATTCATGCGCACGTATGACAAGAAACGGATGTCAGAGGTAGACAGTCCGGGATGCCTCTGACGGATGACTTTAGCGAAATCAGGGTTGGCAGCCTCGAAACTAACCAGGAAGTTGTCATGCTCGTTGCCGTTTTTAAGCAACTGCTTAAGATGCCCTGCCAAGGCCGCCAACTGCGGACTGGTCTTTGCTTCATCCAAGGCTGTGATTTCAGAGAGCAAGTCGGCGATCAGCGCATTACGTGACGCCACCAGCATGGTGGTAGTGGCCAGTTCGTTTTTCTTTTGCTCAATCTCCTTTTTCATCATCTCCTCCTGATAATGCGCTATTAGTTCTGTCTCACGTGTTCTTTTCTCGGCGAGCAGTTTTTCATTTTTCTCCTTCTCTATCTGGAGCCGCATCATCTGCTCACGCTGGCGTGCCTGCTGCCGTTTCGACCGATAGACAATCAGTCCAATGACGATAAGCAGGAGGCAGATGATAGCCGTCAAGACAGCCGCCTGTCTGTGCATGGACATTTTGGACAGTTCACGGTCCATCTCCATCTGCATCTTAAACAACTCCAATTTGATATGAGAATTCTCGGACAATTTGCGGTCCTGCAGATGGGTGAGAGAGTCACTATAGATGATCACTGAGTCTTTATACAACAATGCCATCGACATATTGCCTCTCTGACGGTAAAGGGCAGACACCGCCTCATAGAGTTCTGGGCGGCTTCTGAGCGGTGATATTCTCATGGCTTCAGCAGCATGTCTGAAAGCCGCCTCCGTCATCCCCCGCTCTTTGTATATTTGGATGAGATAGATCATCAGCACCACCCTGTCAGCATTGGGGATGCTGCTCCCCCCTACATGGCTCTCAGCAATGCGCAACACTTGGTCATACTCCTCCCTCATAAAATGCATTTCAGCGTATATCACATCTATTTTGCCAAGCGTCACGCTGTCATTCTGATTGGCAAGCCACCTTTTTGCCTCCTTCAAGAAACGGTTAGTGTCTGCGAACCGCCGATTTTTATTGCCGAGGATGGCCAAGTCAAGACAATAAGTGACACAAGAAGCTGAGTCGTTGGACTGTACCGCATCCTCATAGCACTTCATACAGATTTCCTGAGCCTTGTCAAAATTTTTCTCCTCGAAATAAACGCCAGCGATGCCATTGAGAATTTTTGATTCCGCCTCAGCTCCCAACTGATGTTTCTCGACGATTTTCGCTGCCTCATAATAGCAATTGAGAGCTTCGCCATGCTCACTGATCATAAAATATGAGATACCCATGTCGTAGGTAGCAACATAACTCAAGCGAAAAGAGTCGACGCGCTCAGCCTGATTCTTGGCCTTGACAAAAAACTGCAAAGCCTCGGAATACTGCTCCCTCAAAAATGCCTTCTCACCCTGTTGGATCATCTGGTCGATGGGATTGTTGCGATCGCGTGCATTCAATATCGATACCGGCAACCATGCCAACACCCACACTACAGCCATCCAGGCACCTTCTTTCCAGTTCTTCATCCGCCTCATCTTACACCAGCAGCTGTCGTTTTCTCATTTCGATATATTGATTGATGACATCCACAGAGAGTCTTTCCGGTGTCGTCAGCAGGCTATAGATGCCATTCTGCCGGAGTGTATGGACGATGAGCCGCCGCTCATAACCCATTTTCTCGCCAATGACATGCTGGTAGCACTCCTCGATATCCTGGAAGGGCGAGGCCACCATGTCATTGAGTTGGGAGTCCTCGAAAAACACCACCAGCAACCGGTGCCGTTGGTTAAGCATACGCAGGTAAGGAAGTTGACGGCTGAGACTGTCGAAGTCGGCATAATTGGTGTAGAGCACCATGAAGCTGCGGCGTGGCACCAATCTGTTGAGTTGCGACGCTAGCATGGAGAAGTCGGACTCGCCGAAAGTGGTCTGCTGACTGTATAGGCACTCCAAGATACGCTGCATCTGCCCCGTATGTCGCTCGGCCGGCACAAACGAGTCGAAGGTGTCGGCAAATGTCATCAGCCCAGCCTTGTCTTGCCGATGGATGGCCACGTATGAGAGCACGAGTGCGGCGTTGATGGCATAGTCGAGCAGTGTCATGCCATGAAAAGCCTGCTGCATGAGTCGCCCCTTGTCGATGAGCGAGAAGATCTGCTGCGACCGTTCGTCCTGATAGACATTCACCATGAGATGGTCACGGCGCGCACTGGCACGCCAATTGATGGTGCGGTAGTCGTCGCCCTGCACATAGTCTTTGATATGCTCGAAGTCGGTGTTGTTGCCCACCCTTCGTATGCGCTTGACACCCGTCTCTGTGATATGGTCGGAGACCGCAGCCAGCTCATACTGCCGCAACATGGCGTAAGAAGGGTAGACCTTGACCTCGGTGGGCTGGCCACAGCGGTAACGCCGCCGCACCAGTCCTATGCGTGTAGTGGCGAACACCAGTACATGGCCAAAGGCATACACACCTCTCTTGACAGGGCGCAACTGATAATCGTGGGTGACTGTCGCATGCGGCATCAAGTGCTCATTCAGGCACCAGTCTCTCTTCTGAAACTGCGGTGGCAACTCGTCGATAATCTCTGCAGAAAGCCTGAAAGAAGAAAGGTTGGCCAGACGCAGCGACACGGTATTGTCATCACCATTGGAGAAACGGGCGGCACAGGTCCTTGTCCCCACCACCCTCACGACCGTATAGAGCAGCAACGTCTCGGCAGCCACGGCGATGGCCAGCAGCACAAGCAACGCCTGCCCCATCCATAAGAGAAATGGAGCCAGCATGCCTGCGGCCATAATGACCGCGCAGAGTGCGATGAGTATGTAAAACCGTCGAGTGAGGAACATTCTTTTAGGAGTTCAGGAGTTCAGAAGTTCAGGAGTTCAGGAGTTCAGGAGTTCAGACATATGAATTTTTGAGGAGTTCAGGAGCACAGGTGTTCAGACGAATGACTTTTTAAGAATTCAGACATATAATTTTGGGAGTGCATGCTATTTTGGCACCTCTACCTGCTCCATCAGAGTGCCGACGAGGCGCACGGCACTGTATCCCTCCATCTCGGCCTCAGCGGTGAGAATGAGGCGATGCTGTAAGACGGAAGGCGCCACAAACTTGATATCATCGGGTGTGACGAAATCGCGGCCTTGCAAGAGCGCATATGCTTTGGAGGCACGTAAGAGTGCCACTGCAGCGCGTGGCGATGCCCCGAGATAGATGGCCTTGCTATTGCGTGTAAGCTGTATGAGCTGGGCGATGTAGAGAAGCAAGCTGTCATCGACGATGACCTGCGACATGAGAGCCCGGAACTGCAGCAGCTCCTCCTTGGTGAGTACAGGACGTAGGTTGTCGAGTTGCGTGAGCCTCGCATTCTCCTGATGGCGGCGAAGAATGAGCAGTTCCAGTTCAAGTGGCGGATAGACCATCGACACTTTCATGAGAAAGCGGTCAAGCTGAGCCTCCGGCAGTTTGTAGGTGCCCTCCTGCTCCACTGGATTCTGTGTGGCCACAACAGTAAAGAAATCGCCCATGGGATAGGTGACACCGTCAATGGTGGCCTGCCGTTCCTCCATGACCTCAAAGAGAGCCGCCTGCGTTTTGGCTGGCGCACGGTTGATCTCATCCACAAGCACCAAATCAGCAAAGACCGGTCCCTTGTGGAAGTCGAACTCCGATGTTTTCATATTCAGCACATTGGTGCCCAGTACGTCGCTGGGCATGAGGTCGGGTGTGAACTGCAGTCGGCTAAAACGTGCGTCGATAAGCCGGGCAATGACCCTGGCGAGCAGCGTCTTCGCTACACCTGGCACACCCTCAAGGAGCACATGGCCGTCGGCGAGGATAGCCGTGAGCAACAAATCGATGGCATTGGTCTGTCCTACGATAACAGAGCCTATCTGCTGACGGACGATCTGCATTTTCTCTGAGAAGGCCGTGATGTCGAGACGTTGTGAAATGGATTCTTGCATATCTTTGTGAGGGTTGATGGTTTTTTGATGAGGTTGATGGGATGATGGGCTTGCAGGATGTTGGAGGGAGCTTGTTGGCTTATCTCCGGGTGAGGTGGCTCATCTCGCGTATGAGGCGAAGGGTGTCTTTGTCATTGGGAGAGGAGTCAGAGGCGATGACCCGTCGTATCTCGCTGAGCAGGTCGCTGACCTGCTGCTCGGAGACACCAGTCTGTGCTGCCAGTTGTCTGGCGTGTGACTCGTCGCTGTCGAGGTCATCAAGGTCAATCATCATCGTGCGGCGCAGGTCCTCCTTGAAGTAGACATATTTCTTCTTAATGAGGTCGAGATTGTCGTGGCGACGGCAGTATATAGAACCGATGAGCCTGGCGAAGTCAAGATTACGGTTGACAGGTCTCCCCATGACAGGGATGATACGCTGGCGACGCCGTGCCGTGAAGCACATAAAGATGACGGCAGCCACAAGGATGGTATACAAGGCCCATCGTAGTGGTTTCTGCGAGAGCATGAACCTCAATGGCGACATCTGCAGATTGTCGTTATCCGAAGACGACCGCTCACGCAACAACTCAGCATCGAGCCTAACGACAGGCAGGTCGGCTATCTGTGACAACTGCCTATTGAGATACTGAGAGATAGCAGGATCCAAAGCACCGTAGTTGGTGAAGAACAGCGGTGTGAGCACCACGTAGAGCGTGCCTTTGCCTACCTGCCGTTTGACAGACATAGGCAGTATTTTCTTGTAGTATGTATAGGCGACAGAGTCGGAGTCTTCCGACTCGATGAAATCATTAATAGTGACTGAAGCATTGACTGTGTAATTAGCTTTCATACTATCTACATAACTGTTCAGGAAGCCTGAACAGACAGGCACACGCAGGGTGTCGCTGCCAGTCCACACCAAGGTGTCACGGGGTTCCTCTCCCTTGAGCACGTCTATCAGTTCATTGGTGGAGAAAGATTTGAAACTTTGTTCCTCCAGACGTAGCCATCGACTATGGTCTGCGCTGAAATCACTAGACACAAGCATCATCTTGTTGCCAGCGCGGATGAAACTGTCGAGCGAGGCGATGGCCAGGCTGTCCCAGAAATATTTTGTATTGATGACCAACAGAGCCTTGCGACGCTTGTCGTTCATCAGCCGATGGAAGTCGCCCTTATAATAAGTATACCCTTTTGGCATGGTCGTGCCCGCAATACTGTCAAACCACTGACATCCAAAGGGCTGGTCATCAGTATGCGAAAACGTCTCGCTCCATAGAAAAGTCTTATTGAGCGAAGCGACATACATAAGGAAACCTATCACGCTCACGGCCGCGACCAGGTAGATCAGATTGCGCTTCATCGGCCACCTCCTTTCTGCACCTGACTACCGAGCAGTGTCATCTCGTCGCACAGTTCTTTAGAGGCGGGGAAGCCGCCATAACGCACCCTTAGGAAATGGTGCGTCATCTGTGTGAAAGCGGTGTCGCCCACCTCGGCAGCAAACTGCGAGGGAGTCTTATAGATGCGCCAGATGACAGCCCCACTCTCGTCGAGCCGCCGCAGCGTGGAGAGATAGACCAGGCGCACGACAGCCGGCCAATTGCATTCGGCGAGGGCAGCAGCCATCTCACGGTCATAATCAATCTCATAGATATCGTCTTCTGGTTCAAAAGACGGCTCAGCATGCTTCTTATAGAAAGAGAACACCCCCGTGCGCAACATGCCATAGATGACCAAAGAGAGCAAAAACACACCTAAGATGACCCAAACGACAGACGGCACGGCATGGAAAAAACTCGTTATTGCGTCGAAAAACTTTCCTATGACCTCGGCCATCTTGTCTTCCCTCACCCCAGAGCCTTGATCGAGAGTCAGCAGGTCTTCATCCAGATATTTCTCTGCGACTAGACCACGATTGTAGTTGTAGTCTCGCAAGAGTTGTCTGGCGAGAAAGTCGTTTTGCATGACCTGTAGTACCATGTTCTGCATATCCTTTTCTCCCCTCTCGTTTACAATTGTTCAAAATGCTCGATGTCACTCTCAAGAGACGCGTCATCGACCCGCTCCGACACGCTACCATAATGGAACACACAAGAAAGCAGCACTAGGCTGCACACCATCAGACCACAGAAATAGGCCAGAACCGTGAACACGTAAATGACCCATTTGATGAAGAGCAGTCCGCCCCCACTTTCTCCGCTGACAGGTACGATCTCTGTCAGGATGGTCTGCAGGATGATCCAAGGCACATTGACCACCAGGGTGATGATCACGCCTATCAGTATCACCATGAGCACCATGAAAAAGAGCGAGAACCAAGACGAAAACCCCAGTCGCAACCCTTTGGAGACCGCCGTGAAGAAGGAGCAGTCCTCCATCATCCACACCGGAGGCACCAGCAACATAGGCACCAAAATCACCAGCAACGGCACCACAGGAAACCACGAACGAAAGCTGAAAAAAGCCCAGAGCAAGACAAACAGCACGATGGCCGACACCAACGACCGCACCGCAGCCCGGCGCACATAGCCCACCATGCCACGCATCGAGGAAGGCAACTTCCGGTCGGCCGCTGCGAACAACAAGGCATATACCAACATCATGACAGTCCACAAGGCCAGCATCTCCAAAAGCCAGAAGACGATGGGTGTGTCATCATCATCTCCCCAGGAGAAGCCGAGGTTCCATCTGGTGTCATTGAGAAACTCATCATTGTCTATCGTAAACACAGCCAGCGACAACAGCATGCACACTGGCAGAAGCAAGACAGCGCCGAGCCGGAGCCAGGTCATGATATGGATGCGGATGAAGTCGAACGTCGCCTCGACACACATCGACATCGACCGCTCCTCATAGAGAGACAACCTATCGTCCATCTGTCACCTCCTTTGCCCTCCTCGCGGGCAAGACCACATAGTAAAACAATATGAACGCCAGTGAAAGCAGGATGACGAACAGTCGCCAGGCATCGCCCACCTCTGTATAACGGGTGAAGAAGCCCTCTATAAAAGCCGCCACGATGAACACTGGGACCGTAGACACTAAAATCATCAGGCTGCGTCGCGCTGCCCTCAAGAACGACCGTAGCCGGCTATAGGTGCCGGGGAAAAGCCAGCCATTGCCCAGTGTGATGCCCGCCCCTCCGGCGATGACGACAGCGGAGAGTTCAAGAGTACCATGAAGCATGATGGCGAGGATGGACTGGACGAAAAGACCTCTCTGGATGAAGAAAGTGACAAAAGCGCCCACCATGATTCCATTGTGCATGAGGTAATAGCCCGTGCCGAAACTAGTGAAGAGCCCCATGACATAAATGACGAAAGACACTATCACATTGTTGACTGTGATCCCTAAAAACGACGACACCTGCGAGTCGCCCCCATAGACCGCCATCGGATGGCCCTCCTCGATATTGCGCAACGTCATGTCTACATAACTGTCGCCAAGGATGACCCGCGGGAAAGACTCGTCGCCAAAGGTGGAGATGATCCCTATGAGGATACTCACCACAAAGATGCCCAACGACACGAGAAGTGCACGGCGCGCATGATAAACACTAAGCGGCACCTCATGAGTCCAGAACGTGAGGAGCCGTGACCACTTGTCGCGACGGTTGCTGTAAAGGTCACGATGCAGTCCGAGTGCTAAGTCATTAAGATACTCCGTGATAGACGAGTCAGGGAAATGTGTCTGTGCGAAGGCCAAGTCGGAAGTGACCTGATTGTAGGCCGCCACGGTATCATCAGGAGTGGTGAAAAGCGTGTCGCCAATAATCAGCTCCACCTTTCTCCATTTCTCAATATTCTGTCTGATGAATACAGCCTCTTTCATAAATGCGCACAAAACAAACAAAACTTTTGCAAAAGTAGGAAGAAATTCATAATTTTGCAAAAAATCAGAGGCTTTTCGCCCCTACTTGCTCATCATCATGGCACAGACAAGCATCATCACCGGACAATACGTATGCATCCATCAGACAGCGGCCACCGTCGTACAACGGGTGATCGCCTGGCTGATAGACATGGTGTTTCTCTATGTTGCAGGCCTTGTTGCCGCCATCGGAGTGATGCCTATTGTCTTCTCCTTCGAACAAGAGACCATCGCCATTGTATTCACAACACTTCTCACCTTGTCTATTCTCTCCTACCCCCTCCTCATGGAAGTATTCAACCATGGGCAGAGCATCGGCAAATACTTGGTGGGCATCAAGGTGGCATCCCTTGATGGCAGCACCCCCACCCTGGGCGCTTACCTGTTGCGGTGGTTGCTGCTGCTTATCGACTGGGGGTTCATGGGTGTAGGCCTGGCCGCCATCGTGTTCACCAAGGACAGCCAGCGTATCGGCGACCTGGCCGCTGGCACCACCGTGGTGAAACTGCCGAAGCAGACCCGCTCCATCAACACTTACGACCTCTATTTCGCCAACAACCACTACACCCCTACCTATCCTGAGGCAGCACATCTCTCATTGAGACAATTCAATGTCATCGCCCGGACACTGCTGACCCAGAATGAGGCACGCGCCGTCAACATCATCCGGCTGGCGGAGAAGACAGAACAAGTTTTGGGAGTGAGCAACACCACAGGCAACGCAGAACTGTTTCTACGCACCATCTACAACGACTTTCAGTACTATGCCTCGAGGGTGGTGTAATTTTTAGTAGGAGTTCAGGAGTTGGGGAGTGTAGGAGTTGGGGAGTATAGGAGTTCAGACGTTACATTTTTTTGCGATACGATTATAGTATGAGTATCTACCTTCCTTCCTTTGGAAGGGTCAGGGGGAGAGGGCTGATTAGGGGGTATTTAAGTAGATATACAAAAAAAGGAGTACCGCCGTACTCCAACCTTTGTTAACCTTAAATCTAATACTATGAAAAACACGATGCAAAGGTAGTGCCTTTCACCGTGTTTTGCAAATTTTCCTGTCGGAAAAGTGTAAAAAGTACAATATTCTTGATTTATATCAAGACCACCCCTTCTTGCTTCTTGCCGTCCATCATGATACGCAATGGTTTCGGGAAACGCACATGGCGCACATGAGCTGTCTCCTCCACAGCCGGCATGGCATCGAGATATTCTTTCTGCCATATCCCATCGCCCGTATAGGTGTTGATGGTGAAATAGCCCACACCGAAACTGGTGAGGTTCTGGAAGAAGTGCGTGCCCTGACTGGGGTCGATGCGGTAGTTTTTGAGCGCCACCTCAGCGATGAGTTTGGCTGCACTGATATGTGGCCACTTGACAGGTATGCCCAGCCAATAGTCGCTCGACCCCCACCGTCCAGGCCCTACAAGCACATAGTTGCGCCCCTCGGCAAGGAAGCGGCGGTTAATGCGCTCTATCTCCTCGGCGATGGCGGGATTGTTGGAGGCCGTAAAGTTGTCATCGGTCTTGACATACACCACGTCAGTGATCTCTTCGTTGATACCATGGCCAAGAGACATGTGTGAGCGAAGCAGACACCGGCTGTCCTCGATGGTGGCCAAGTCGATATCGAGCATCTGTTTGGCGTCGACGATGGGACGTATCTGGAGCAGGTAGAAGTCGATGGTTCGGTTGGCGTTGACATTGCAGGCAAACTCTATCTCCACCGGCCGGTGCATGGCCTCGGCACCATACTTCATAGCCATCTGCATGATTTCAGGGAAGGGGAACACCCCCTGCTGGAGCATACCCGCAAAAGTGATGACCTTACGCCCACCCTCGTAAATGCCGTCGCGGATGATCTGGTCGTAAGGGTCGTAGGTAGAGGCGAGGAAATTGAGCGACTTTTCCTTATCAGCCTCCTTGACACGCAGCCGGAGGATATTGAATCCGTCGTCGACTTTGAAGTCCTCACCCATATTGGTCATGTCGAGGGCATAAAACTTGGTCTGCGTCTCGCGTAGCGCCGTCTCCATCTCGCTGGTCTGCAACACCTGATGAGGATGATAAGGACTGACGCGGAGTGTCTGTCCGCCATCAACGATATACTTGCCCAGACCCAATGCGAGGCTGGCAATGCCGTCTTCTGCCTTCTCGTCGCCGATAGGATAATAGTTGAGTGAGCGCAGCACACCACTTATATTAGGATAGAAATGGTCGCCATACCTGTTGCCCACCACTTCCTGAAGGATGACGGCCATCTTCTCCTGGTCGATGACGTTGCTGGTGGCGGTCATATATGCTTTAGAGTCGCTATAGTAAACCGACGCATAGACCGCCTTGATAGCACAGGCGAGCATGCGCAGCATCTCATACTTATCGTCGAGGAAGGGCACCATATAGGTGGAATAGATGCCAGCGAAGGGCTGGTAATGGGCATCCTCGAGCAGCGACGACGACCTCACCGCGATAGGGCTCCGCGTGGCCTCGAAGAAGGTGAAGAAGTCGGCAATGAGTTTGTCGGGCAACTGTGCTCGCAGAAAATGTCGCAGGATATCCTCGTCGGAGGCATCGCTGAGGGCTATCTGGTAGAGGTTGTTAGCGTCCATGAACTGGTCGAAGATGTCGGTACAGAGGACGACCGTCTTGGGTATAGACACGGAGGCATTCTCAAACTGGTTGAACTCAGGATGCCGTTTGACCACATGGTCGAGGAAAGCCAGTCCACGCCCTTTTCCGCCAAGCGACCCGTCGCCGATACGTGCGAAATGGGCGTAGCGGTCATACTTGCCACGGTCGAAGACGGCCACGACACCAACGTTTTTCATCTTTCGGTACTGCACGATGGCATCGAAGATGATCTGGCGGTGTGCATCGACATTCTTAAGTTTATGCCAGGTGACATTTTTAAGAAATTGCGACACGGGGAAAATGGCCCTTGCGCAGAGCCATCGGCTCACATGGTTGCGTGAGACATGATAGAGCATGCTGTCGTTGGGGATGTTGAAGATATTGTCTTGCAATTCCTTGAGACTGCGCACCCGCATGATCTCACGCTTGGTGACAGGGTCGCGGAAGATGAAGTCGCCAAATCCCATGTGCTCTGCGAGCAGGTTGCGCAGGTCGATGTTCATCTTCTTGGAGTTTTTGTCGACATACAGGAACCCTTCTGCCTCTGCTTTCTCCTTGTTTTCCGCCTCAGCGCTTTGGAGGATAACCGGAACAAACTCATTGCGCGCGCGTATCTCGCGGAGCAGTTTGAAACCGGCTTCCGGATCTTTCACACCATCTTTGGGGAAGCGCACGTCACTGATGACACCCTGTGTGTTGTCGGCATATTTGTCATAAAAGGCGATAGCCTCCTCGTAGGTACGGGCCAGCACCACCTTGGGTCGGCCGCGCTTACGCTGTGCGGCGGCATGTGGATTGAGGGCCTCGGTGGAGAAGCGCTGGCTCTGCAGGAGGATATAGCTGTAGAGATTGGGCAGCACCGACGAATAGAAGCGGATACCATCCTCGACGAGCAGGATCATCTGCACGCCAGCCTCCTCGATGTCGTGCTCGATGTTCATCTTGTCCTCCAGAAGCTTGATGATGGAGAGGATAAGGTTGGTATCACCGAGCCAGCAGAACACATAGTCGAAGATGGACATGTCCTCGTCCTGAATACGCCGGGTGATACCATGCGAGAAGGGGGTGAGCACGACGCAGGGCAGGTCGGGGAAGTCGGCCTTGATGTCACGTGCCACGGCGAAAGCGTCGTTGTCGGCATTGCCCGGCATACAGATTACGAGGTCGATATCCGTGTTCTCCAGCACCCGTCGTGCCTCCTCTGTTGTCGACACCTGCGTGAACGACGGTGGGTAGCGCATACCGAGCTCCATATACTCGTCGAAGAGCTTCTCGTCTACTCGGCCGTCATCCTCGAGCATGAAGGCATCGTAAGGGTTGGCCACAATGAGCACATTGAAGATACGGTGTGTCATCAGATGGATGAACGACACATCTTTGAGGTAAAATTTAGTCCATTCCTGGGGTATGATATTGTCCATTATTATATCTCTACTAGTTTTTCTTTGCAAATTTATAAAATAACGAGCGTTTTTGCAAATGAAATTAGAAAAAGCATTAACTGTAGGCAAAAAGTAAGAAAGGGCTCCAAAATAATCATGCTTTTATTTGGAAGTAACATAAAAATTGCATACTTTTGTATAATAATATTGACCATTTGAAATTGTAACCTAAAGTTTTTACTATGGAAGTTGAGAAAATCATGCAAGCCTTGGAGCAGAAGCATCCAGGCGAGTCGGAGTATTTGCAGGCAGTGAGAGAAGTACTCCTGTCGGTAGAAGAAGTTTACAACCAGCATCCTGAGTTTGAGAAAGCTAAAATCATCGAGCGCATCGTAGAGCCAGAGCGCATCCTTACATTCCGTGTGCCCTGGGTTGACGACAAAGGTGAGGTGCATGTCAACTTAGGCTACCGCGTGCAGTACAACAGCGCCATCGGCCCCTACAAAGGCGGTCTGCGCTTCCATCCATCCGTCAATCTCTCCATCCTGAAGTTCCTGGGATTTGAGCAGACATTCAAAAACGCACTGACCACCCTGCCTATGGGCGGTGGCAAAGGCGGCGCTGACTTCTCCATCCGTGGACGGTCGGACGCTGAAGTGATGCGTTTCTGCCAGGCCTTCATGCTGGAGTTGCATAAAGTGATCGGTCCTGACATGGACGTGCCCGCCGGCGACATCGGTGTGGGCGGCCGTGAGATTGGCTACCTCTTCGGTATGTACAAAAAACTGACACACCAATATCAAGGTGTGCTCACCGGCAAAGGTCTCGAATGGGGCGGCTCCATCCTGCGCCCGGAGGCCACCGGCTTTGGCGCACTCTATTTCGTCAACCAGATGCTGCAGACCCACGGCATCGACATCAAGGGTAAGACCGTGGCCATCAGTGGCTTCGGCAACGTGGCCTGGGGCGCCGCCAAGAAAGCCACAGAACTAGGCGCTAAGGTGGTGACCATCTCAGGTCCTGACGGCTACATCTACGACCCCGCTGGCCTTGACGATGAGAAGATAGCCTACATGCTGGAACTCCGCGCCAGCGGCAACGATGTGTGCGAGCCATACGCCGAGGAGTTTGAGGGCAGTACTTTCTATGAGGGCCGTAAGCCATGGGAGGTGAAAGTGGACATCGCCCTGCCTTGTGCCACCCAGAATGAGCTCAATGGTGCCGACGCCGACATGCTGCTCAAGAACGGCACACTGTGTGTGGCTGAGGTCTCCAACATGGGTTGTACCGCCGAGGCTGTGGATAAGTTTGTGGCTGCCGGCCAGCTCTTCGCTCCCGGCAAGGCTGTCAATGCAGGCGGCGTAGCCACTTCCGGTCTTGAGATGACCCAGAACTCGATGCGCCTGTCATGGAGCAGCAAAGAAGTGGACGACAAGCTGCACAGCATCATGTCGAACATCCACGAGCAGTGCGTGAAGTATGGCAAGGAGCCCAGTGGATACATCAACTACGTGAAGGGTGCCAACATCGCCGGCTTCATGAAGGTGGCCCACGCCATGATGGCACAGGGAATCGTATAGGAGATGAAAGATTAAAAATGAAAGATTAAAAATGAAATCCTCCAGTGTCGGCGACACTGGAGGATTTTTTTGTTTAATCAGTTACTGATTTTATCAGGACAAACCGCTTTATTGCTGTGCTGGCTGGTCAGTCTCTGTGGGCCAATAAGGATTCTGATACAATGGGCTTGCGGAGACAGAACTGTGGTCGGAAGCTGTCAGCAAGAACTGTCTCAGCGGCAGTGGCTGCAGATAATAAGCCATGCGCCATGTGAGTCCCTTGGCATAACTATTATTGGTCATATTCACAACATGTGGGCAATGGTACTCGCTGATGCTGCGCTGTGAGACATTGGAGCTGCTGGTACCGTCGGCCACAAGGTCATTGTACCACGACTCCATGGTAGTGCCCCAGAGGTGTATACCCTCTGCGTAAACCGGTTTGGTGATCAACTGCTCATACGAACGCCAGCGCTTCAGGTCCATGTCTCTCAATCCCTCAGCAAGGAACTCACAACTACGTTCACGACGAATGTTGTAAAGGATGGGGTCCGTCAAGACTTTTCCTGCGGTGTATGCACCCCAGTCGAGTGTCTCTTTCGACATGTCAGTGGCGGCAATCGTCACCTGTGGATCAAGTCCATCGCCAGTGAAACCTGCACATTCACGCACCTTTCTCCAATATTCCATGATTTTCCCTGCACCGAGATTCTTCGTCAGCATATACTCAGCCTCGATATAGTTGAGCAGAGCTTCTGTAGCACGGAAGATGACACACACGTTGTAGCTTCCACCATTGGCGGTGAGCGAGCGGTCGAATGTCATACCCTTACGGATGGCATAACCAGTGATATATCCGTCCTCAGCGTTGGCATTGGTGATATTGGGCACCGGCTCCGTTTCTGTCCAGTGCGTGCCAGCCACGTCAGATACATTCTTGAAGCAGTTGACCTGTCCAGGCACTTTCAGCATGACAGCGAGGCGTGGATCACGATTGGCCACCACCTTGGCGATCTCAGAGTCATCGTATGCGAAAGAAGAGTTGTAGATGGGTTTTCCATCAGCCATCAGATAGCGCTCTACGAGAGAACGTGTGACACCCGTCCCGATGTTACCTTTCTCTACAGCCACCTCGATATCGTTCTGCACACCGAGCGACTTGCTATATTCACGCCACAGCAAAATTTCGCTCTTGCCTGCGCATGAGGTGGTTCCCCACAGTTCCAGATATGGATTGCTCTGTCCTTCAGCCTGTGGCACCACACCATTGTTGACTGTCAGGCTTCCTTTGTATTTGTCGGCCACTTGCTCAGCGGCGGCAGCGGCAGTCTCAAAGAAATATTTGGCCTCATTATCCAGCGAGCCTGCAGGGAAGCTATAGCCAGGATTTTTCTCTGCACCCGGCCATCCATTGCCTAAAGGCACAAATGGTGTACCGGCGAAATTGGTCAGCCATGAGCCCATATAAAGAGCGACCCTTGATTTGAACAGGCGAGCCACATCCACAGAGATGCGTGTATGACGGCTTTCGAACCCATCCTTCATGTAAGTGGCTGCTGTGTCAAGGTTGTTGATGATGAAGCGCGCCACCTCGTTACAGGGCTGCCGGTTGCTAGCAGCCACGAGCACTGCCTCGTCATCGGGCAAGGCCTCTGTGAGTATAGGCAGGTCGCCATATTTTTTCAGCAACTCGAAATAGGCGTAAGCCCTAAAGAAATAGATCTCACCAATATATTGGCGTATGTTGGTCTCATTACCACTGATGGCACCTTCTGACAGTTTTGTCTTAAGCTGTGCGAGTTGGAAATTGACATTGCGCACATTGCCCCACGACCAGTCGCCCTCAGACTGACTGGTGCGCCAGAGGTTGCTGGAGAACTTAGTGCTCGGTGAGCGTGATGCTTGCACGTCAGTATTGTTATCGTTGGTATAAGTACCGTAATCCCATCCTCCATGTCCTGGCATAATGTCCTGATAGAAACGGTTGGCCACTGCCTGCACCTGGTCTTCACTGGTATAGAAGTTTTCTGGTGTGAGAGACGATGGTGGTTCTTGCTCCAAGTAGTCGTTACATGAGGTGACGCTTGCTGTGAGAGCCAATGCTATGATTGAAAATTGATATAGTTTCATGATCTTCTGTTTATTATTACGTGTTTTGTGCATTAGAATGATACATTAAGACCGAATGCAAACGTCTTCTGGAGAGGATAACCATTGTTTTGGTTGACAGAGGTTGACATCAGTTCGGGGTCAAACTGGTGTGGCATGTCAGTGATGGTAAAGAGATTTTCTGCGGAGAAGAAGACACGCAGATTGCTGATGCCCCATTGCTGTGTGAGCTTACGTGGCAGAGTGTATCCCAATTGCAGGTTTTTCAGTCTCATATACGAGCCATCCATGAGGTAACGGGTCTGTGCCTGTTCGTTCTTGTCGCTGAACTGCACTCTGGGCAACCAAGCGTCCTGATTGGCTGTCTGATACCCATTCTGCACTGACCATGTGTTGGCGTCTCTATAGTAGTCTTGCACATCGGTGATACCGACGCTCCACCACTCCCATGAGTTGGTTGTACCGAAGAGATACTCCAGACCACCGCCCCATGAGCCACCAATCCACCAGTCGCGCTTCATCACGCCCTGGAAGAAAGCAGAGATGTCAAATCCTTTCCATGCGGCGTTGAGGTTCAATCCCACGAGGTAGCGTGGTGTGGAGTTTCCAATGACCTTGAGGTCGCCGTGATCGTCCAGCGTCTGTGCGCCACGTGTGATCTGATGGTCTCCATTGATGTCACGATACATGATGTCGCCTGCTGCCCAGTTGCTGCCCAGTGAACTTTGGTCAGCATTGGCGAGATGTGAGTTCATCTCCTCGTCACTCTTGGCGATGCCAATGGTCTCAAATCCCCATATCTCATTGAGGTAACGTCCCTCGATATAATTGTTGATAGACTTGGTGGGGTTGTTCGGGTAGCGTGTAATCTTTGTACGTGCGTCGGAGATATTGAAGGTGGCTCCGTATGACAATCCGTTCTTGAGCACGTCGCGCCAACTGATTTGGAACTCCCATCCTGTGGTGCGAAGGTCGGTGTTGTTGGTCACAGGGACACTGGTACCAAGGATAGCAGGCAGTTCGGGTGCGTTGCCCACCATATCGAGTGTGTTGCGCACATAGAAGTCGAAGGTGGCCGTCAATCGGTTGTTGAGGGCTCCGACATCAAAACCGACATCATAGCTTTCCACTTTCTCCCATGTCAGAAGTGCTGAGACGAGGCTTGGTGCGCTCGTAGTGTTGGGTTTCACACCATTCTGCAACCAGGTGCCAGCCACGGAGTTATAGGCAATGGTCTGATAAGTCTGGTACCAGTTGTCGATGTTCTGGTTTCCAAGCGAGCCATAGGATGCTCTCAGTTTGAATGTATTGACTTTACCCACCAGGTTCTCCCAGAAATGCTCACGTGCGATGTTCCATCCCAATGAAACAGAGGGGAACAACTTCCACATCTTATCCGTGCGGAAGCGTGAGGTGCCATCGTAACGGAGGTTGGCCTCGAGGAGGTATTTCTCGTCGTAGTTGTAGTTGAAACGTCCGAAGAAGCCGGCTGTCTGCCATTGGTTGCGTGCGCCATTGACAGAGGGCACAATGCTTTGCCCTGAATAGCTCAGTCCGTTGGTCAGATCTATCTCAGGCTTGCTGGGGTCGAGGATACCGTCACGTTGCATCCCAAAGACCAGTCGCTTCAGTTGTTCGGTCTGGAAACCTCCCATCAGATGGAAGTTGTGTTTCTCTGCCAGTGACCATGTGTATTCTGTGTACGCCTGGAAGTTCAGGTAGTTGTCCTTTGCCTCGTCCTCGTGCACATTGGAGCTTTGGTTGTAGATAACGGCCTCACCAGCCACATTGTGATTGTAAGTACGCTGGCTGTCCCAGTGTCTCACTGCGTTGTCTATCTTGTAGTTGAAGTCGATATGAGTCACCCAGTTCTTTATCGGCTCTAGTACGAATCCGACCTGATGGTTGATGACATCTCTCTCGGTAGTGTCTTTTCCGCCAGTCTCCAGTCCCAATGCCGGTGAGGGTGAAGAGTAGAGGTATCCATTGCGGTCGTAAAGGGGCAGCATAGGCCATCCCTGACGGGCCATGTCATTGTAGAGGCCGTAGCCTAACGTGGCTGGACGATGGTAATTGGTGCGTGTGAAGCGCATATTATAGTTCATGCGGATCCACTTGGCCAGTTCGATATTCATCTTGGCGGTACCATTGTAGCGTTTATAGCCATCGCTACCCATATTCATGAAACCATCCTGATCGAGATAACCAACAGAAGCATAGAAACTGAATTTCTCGCTGCCACCATTGACACTGGCATTATGCTCCTGAGAGAAAGCAGAGCCTTTGTATACCACATCGTACCAGTCCACGTCGTCGATACCGTGTCCATAGCCGTCATCCCATGTCACACCATTCTGTGAACCAATGGCATAAACTGTTTTGCCATCGGCAGTAAGGCGGGTGCCCGGACCGATAGGTTTGGCGTCATGATATTCTTTGATGGCAGCCATACGTTCAGCGTCAAAGAATACCGATTGTCCCTGATTGGTCTTGGCATCATTGAGCCAGGAGGCGTAGTCAACGGAGTTCATCATGTGTTTGCCACGTATCAGGCTGCTGAAACGGAAGCTGTTGTTATAGTTAACCTTCACCTTGGTATCTTTACTACCACTCTTGGTGGTGACAAGAATGACGCCGAAGGGTGCACGGCTACCATAAATGCTCGATGCTGCGGCATCTTTCAGCACAGAGATGCTCTCGATATCCTGTGGATTGATGGTGTTGAGGTCGCCCTCCATGCCATCGATGAGGATGAGTGGTGAGCCACTCGAACCCTCGCCAATGGTGGCGGTACCACGCACATTGATAGCCGGAGACGAATCAAGCGTACCACTGGTCGATGAAATTTGTAGTCCAGGTACAACACCCTGCAATGCCTGAGTGGCATTGGCGACGGGTCTCTGTGCCAACTCGTCGCCATCGACGACAGACACCGCTCCTGTGAGGTTGACTTTTTTCTGTACACCAAATCCCACGACGACTACTTCACTCAGAGCCTTGGCGTCTTCCAGAAGTTTTACCTCCAAATAGTTTCCCGTCACCTTTACGGCTTGTGTCTTATAACCGATGTAAGACACTTCCAACTCGGAACCCTTTTCTGCTTCGACAGTGAAATTTCCATCCAGATCAGAGACCGCACCGGTAGCGCTTCCCTTTACTTTTACCGTGGCGCCGATGATTGGTTCGCCATTCACTTCAACGATTTTACCAGTAATCTTGCTCTGTGCCATTGCTACTGTCGAAGAAATAGCAAGCAACGCAAGAACTGTTAGTCTTCGCATTTTGTTTTTCATCATTTTGTTAGTTTTTTGGTTGAAAAATACGCATACAAGTATGCTTGGTAAAAAAAGTTTATCTGTTGTTTAGTTTAATTACTTCCTTTGAAATGGTTAAGTCTTTGTCAGTTTCCGGTAGCGTCTTCTTTGTTTATTCATAAATTGAGGTCGCACCGGTTTTCAGTTCTGTGCCATCTTCTTGCAGCAGACTGCGCAACTGAGTGGGCGTGAGGGTGGTCGTGGGTTGGAACTCGTGACCTAGCATATACTTTGTCAGAGAATAGCGCAACTGCTGTATTTCGGGCAGCTGGCTGTCTGTCAGTAAGTCGATGGCTGAAAAGATGAGCCTCCCCTTTCCCACTTGAGCCTCAAAGACTAATGCGAGCCGTCGGTTGTTGACAAAATTGTCCACACTCTCGACGATAGGGCACATGTGCGGCAGGCTGTCAAGCACCATCACGCGACTGCGTTTCACCAGGTTCCACCACTGCCAGTCACTGTGCATGTCGGTGGGGAAATCACTCAGGGCAGGATGCTTGGGGTTGCACAACAGCCCCATGGTACCTGCTTGCTTGGGGAAGTGAACAGGACTCCAGAATACGGGCAGGAATTTTCCCTCCAATCCTTTGACAGTGGAAGTCCTCGGCGAGAAGAGCACCTTCTTTCCTTTTTTCAATGCTTTGAGTGCCTGATTGATGTCCGCGGTGACGATCAATTGCCGATTCAGGGGCATTTCCACTTCAGGATACACCCATATATTCCAGCGGTTTCGCCATGGGGAATCTTTTATGGTGACAAGCAGTTCGAGCCGTTGAGCCTTTTCTACCCTATCAAGAGCTACATCCACTTGGCTGCCAAAGCCTTCGGCATATATACGACCCGCCTCGTCGGTCAATTGCCAGTTGATTTCTTTCTCTTTGGGGGTTTCAGAATAATCTGCCACGTCAATGGTGGCAGTAAATCGCTCCTGAGCACGCCACACGGCTTTCTCGAATCGTGCCAGCGGCACCACTGGTGCACAAAATTCCCTAAAGCGTTGCGGTTGGATGAGACCTTTTGAGTCCCAGAATGCATCAAGCAACCCTACAAGGGCG